>Ga0194132_10001158_pt1 | contig 53460 bp, 36 predicted proteins | sample TA2KigOf80mmetaG_FD_148612 | JGI IMG/M metagenome (GOLD analysis project Ga0194132, IMG submission 148612) | Freshwater microbial communities from Lake Tanganyika, Tanzania - TA2015054 Kigoma Offshore 80m | ecosystem: Environmental > Aquatic > Freshwater > Lake | place: Tanzania: Lake... | reverse complement strand
CGAGGGCTGGTACAATCGTGAACGCTTGCACTCGTCGCTTGGCAATTTAAGCCCTGACGAGTATGAACGTCAAACCATAGGCGCTTAACTCAGTGTCGACAAAATCTGGGGAACGTCAGCTGCCGCTGCGCGGATGACCGCAATCACTCGGGTTATCCTCTTTGGATCGCGCGCAACGAGGAGTCACAGGCCACGGTCTGATTTCGATATTGCGGTCCAGGCGGACAAGATGGACCATCTTGAGTGGGCGCAGTTTGCGCAGGAGTTGCAAGAGGCAGTTCCAACCTTGTGCGGACTGGATCTTATCAAGCTTGACGCTGATACCTCTCCCTCGCTCCGTGATGCGATCTTGAAGACGGGACTTATAGTATATGAAAAATAAAATTAAACTCGAGGGCTCGTCGAGTTTCGTTAATCTCAGAAAAGCCATTGCTAATTTGCGGCGATCGCTGGCAACTCCTGTGGCGGAGCCACGCGATCTGTCCGGGATCATCAGAGATTTTGAGATGGTGTACGAGCTTAGCTGGAAGGTCATTAAAAAGGTCTTGTTGGCAGATGGCGTCGACACTACCGGACCCAAAGATGTTTTGACGAAGGCGTTTCAGCTCGGGTACATCGACAACGAGGCCGCATGGCTGGGCATGATCCAGGATCGTAACAACGCGGCACATGTTTATGACGAGGCGGCTGCGCGCGTCTTAGTCGATCGCATTAGATCCCAATATTTAGGCCTGGTCGATAAGACCTTTGATGCCTAGCGCTACCAGCTTCCACACCACTAAGCCACATCTTGCCGGATCCACATGATGGTCCGATCATCGCTCGCTGGTAGTGTGTCCAGTATGTCTTCGCCGCGAGTTCTCAGATCTGCGTATAGTTTCATGATGGCGCGTTTCGAGCGTCGCTTACCTTCGACAATCACGCCGTCTGTATGGTTTATGATTTCGAAGGTCTCTCCGGGTTGCGGCTCGTACGATGTGCAGCCGACCTCGATCGTAGGCAAAATTCCTACTGGATTTGCTGTCGATGCCAACGTCACCAATTTAGACTGTGTCTGTTCATCTGCACTGTCCACTGCGACATAGAGCGGCAAATGGCCTGCACCCCAATAATCGATTCTTTCGCGGGAAATTTTTGTGATCCCGACAGTGACCATATGGATTTCGTCGCGGCCTAGCTCGTAAAGCGTGCGGTTGAGACTCTCGATCCAGGCGACTGGATCAAACTCGGGCGCATTTAAATGTTCAGCCCATAAGCACTGCACACTATGCACAACCAAGGCCGCTTGCAGTCCTTTACCGGCGGCATCGGCGACAGCGACATACAAGTTGCCCTCGCGATCCTCTCGTGCGCCGGCCCAATCGCCACCTACCTCGTCGTGCATGGATTGGTAGCAGTAGATTTGAAAATCACCGATGCGAGCTTCTTTAGGCAGAGCCATCGAGTGTTGAATCGACCTAGCCATGTCCATCTCAAAGGTGTAGCGCGCATTTTCATGGGCCCGACGCAACTGTGCGAACTCATATTCGCGAAGGGCCTCATTAATGGTGCGTGCGGTGGCATCGATGTTGCCCAGGGCAGCAAAAAAGAGAGCGAAAATCCCAAGAGGTAGCATGCCGCGGACAAAGGGGGTTCCCTGAAGCGACAGTATAATCACTATGGCCGAAGCTACTGCCATGAGCAGCCGATTCCTGATCACGTGTCCGGGCCAGAGTATGACTTGAATAATCCCGACCACTACGACGCCGGTCCAAGCCTTGAGGGTCAGGAGACCGATGCCATTTTCCTCGATCGCGTAACTGCGCAGTAGGTAGGTGTAACCACTTAAGTTGAGGACTTGTAAGAAGGTGCCAATCCACACCGATGTATTGATGGATTTCTCAAACCTAAACCTAATAGCAAAGTAACTGATGATTCCGGCAACGTGAAAATAACGAAGTGACTCGTAACTACTAGCGCGATCCATGATGATAGGATCGACAACCAGTGAGACAAAATGAAAAATGACATAAACGAGTCCACCGCGCGACGACTCCGCAGATCGGACGAGCCAATCACGGACAAAGGCCTGGCGATCTGGTTGCAGTTTGCCCTTAACGTAGGCAAAAACCTTTTCGTATCGTCCAGTGCGTTTTGGCTTAGGTGCATCCACGGGTGGTGTTTAGCTTCCTGTCTTTAGTTTCGGCTTTAGACCCCGTAAATCTAAATTATAGGGAGTCATTGCCGCATCATGGGTATCGGCGACTTACAGGAGATCTTGAAGGGATGCTAGGCGGGCCTGAGCCTGTAGTGGAAGTTAGGTCTTATTTTAGCGTTTGGTAAAAAGAAAAAGGGAGCCCCAAAAGGCTCCCCAAAAGGGGTCGTTAGTATCTCTAAGCAACCAGAATTACTGGTTACAGCTAACTGAGATGTACATTGGATTACGGTCAGAAATGTTCACGAAAGTGAGGGCTTGGTCGTATGCTTGACTATAGGCCTCTTCACGGGTGGGTGCTGTCACGGTGTAGTAAGGGCCGCCTTCTGAACCAGCGTCAGCGGTGCAGGTGACGTCAGCCAATGCAGCTGAGGTGATGGAAGCGAGGGTTGTTGCGAGAGCGATTTTTGCGAGTAGTTTCATGTTGAATCTCCAGTGATGTGTTTAAGCTAACGGTCTAACCAGGGTAACTTTAGAGTAAAATTCTCAGCGCAGGCGGTTTCAGTATGGTCGACGTATGTAGCTACAGCTTCGTACGCAGAGGCTAATATAGGATCTTAGTAGTTATAGCAAACAAATTTTTTTTATTTTTTAAATTTGGGAGACCTCAAGCATGCGACCGGTGACTGGAATATGCAGCCGATTGAGAGTACCGCTTCTAGTGATAAAGCTCGTCGTTTTGGGCGGTTGTGGCGCTGTCCAGCAATCGCCATCGCATCTTGCCGCTGGCTGGGATCCATCCAATAACCCGGCGATTTTCGAGCCAGGGTACGAGTATAGGCTCAGCGCTCTCCCTCTAAGCGGTCAAACGTCACATATCCCCTGGCCCGACACCTATTGGCCGGATCAATACGGCGGTATTGCCGACAGATGGCAAACGAGCGAGGATACTTTTAGTTATAAGACCTACAACGATCCCGCCAAGTTAAATCAAGAGCAATTAGCGCTGCTTTCACCAGCCGAGAAATTCGACCTCTTACGCGGGCGCTACGACTTCCCCTTAGTTGGGTCTGAAAGGCGCAGGACTAATCCAGAGTCCGCACTCTGGCGCGGGATCTGTCATGGACTGGCTCCGCTCTCGATGGCCATAAGAGAACCGCAGCCTACAGTGGTCAAGAACGCGCGAGGAATCGAGATCCCGTTTGGGGCCTCCGATATCAAAGCATTACTTGTTTACAATCAGGCCCTGATGGCTAACGTGGCGCCGCGCGTGCTGGGGCAACGGTGCAACGACGATCTGTCGCGCTATCCCGACCGATCACAAAACCCTGCCTGCGAGGATGTAAATGCGGGAGCATTTCACCTAGTGATCACCAACCGGGTTGGTATCAGAAAGGTCGCTGTCATTACGGATCTTGCGCGTGACCTCCAAGTATGGAATCAACCTATATATTCCTACCGAGCTGCCATCGGCAGATCTACGCCTCCGCGGTTAGGTGCAGCTCCTGGTACCGTGGAGGAGAAGGTCATCTCGATGCAAGTGCGTTATAGCGTATCTGTCGATCCAAGCTGGAGTGCCCAGGATACCAGTGGAGGTCGCGGCTATGACGAGAGAAACTATCAGTACACCGTGGAGCTAGACAACGCTGGTCGTATTATTGGGGGGCGGTGGCTAGGTGACGGTCGTCCGGACTTTATGTGGGTGCAGCCGCCAGCAAATCTAAGTGGTGATTGGCAACTACTAGCGCAGTTTTACCGGTCAGCGGTCAAAACGCAAAACCCATGAGCAATTTAGAACCGACGTAAACCGACCCAGGTATCTTGGTGATGGATGCGGCTTCCGACGTTTCAGGGCGGCTACCGTCTGCAGTAGTGGTTAATGTATTTTTTACCGGACTTAGGCCGACGTGATAGCCGATATCGATCCACTCTACCTGGATGGTCCAGGTGCGCCAGTGCCACTGGTTGCCGATCCCGACGTAGGGACGCCAAATCATGGCGCTCTCTTTCCAGCTTGTAAACTCTTTTGATTTAGTTTCTTTGTGGGTGGCCTCGTAAAGACCAATGCCGCCGCCAAAAGCACCGTACAGCGTCCTGCCCATGAAGTAGCGTATGGCGGCGGTGCCCTCATAGGCTGCCTGGCCGTCAAAAAGATTTGAGAAATTAAATGGCCTGATCCCTAGAGCCATGCGTAGCCCAACGTCAATGACTAGATCGGGAGTATAGTAGTAACCGATCACACCAGTGCCACCAGCTAAGACCGACGGAGTCGCTGAAGAATCAGCGCCACCCAGGAGTTCCAGCGTCTTGCTGCGGCGCTCGCGGAGAGTGTTTTTGAGACCGAACTCGTGCTCCAAATCCTCAATGAAGCCTCCTCCGCCAGATTTGCTGAGCTGGGCGAGATTCCTACTTGGGTGAGGATTTTGGGCGCGTTGCCTTAAAGGGTCAGCATATGCATTTAATGGGGTTAAACAAGTCACTGACAACGAAGCCAACAGTAAAATGGCCTGTGAGTTTCTTTTTACAATGTTGCGCATTGTCAACCTCTCTAGTCGTTATAAAAGTCTTATCGGCAAGTGGAGTGGTATTGATGAGGCGGGATTTTGAGGCATTTGTTACAGAATAATTGGTTTATGGATGTTAATGACTTAGTCCAGAGCCAAAAACTTCCGAGTGGCATAAGTTAGACTATAATAAGCTATTGGGTTCTTAAAGGCCTGTGACAGACTGAGGGAGATTTTGCAATGTTTAGGCGGCAAGCCAGGATCGCTAGCATCGTGCCTCTCATGGTGTTGCTAGCGTGCAGCGCAGCAAAAAAGTCGACGTCTGAGGATATGGCTAAAAAGCTAAATCTTCAAGATGTAAAAAATTTGTTACTGGCGCCGTCTGGGCTCAATGCAGCACAGCTCAATGTGCTTGATGTCGATCATACGCCAGAAACCTTCATTAACCAAAAACGATTTTTAGCTGACGAGATTCCAGCGCTTAAAAACCGCGTGTATTCCCTCAATAGCCATGGCGAAATATCCGAGGCACTTCTGGCTGAGAAGATTTCTGGAAACGTCAATGATCCCGCTTCGAGTGACTTGGCTTTTGATACTAGCACCTTCGCTTTTTTTCGCTATCGTGATCTCTATCAATCGGGTCCGGGTAACGCTCCCGGCAAACAGTGTGTATTGGTGGGTGTTCGTAAATCCGATGGCACACTGAGCTGCATCACCGCCAATCCCCGATGTGATGACGTAAACATATGCAACGTCGGTGACTATCGTTCTCAGATCAAAATTAATCCCCAGGGTGACACTTTATTTTTGGTACTCGGTGACGGAGGTCTACAAAAAATTGATCTGCGAGATCCTAGTCAGCCCAAAGAGACCGTTATTTTTACACATGATAGCCAAGGTGATGCGTCCTTTCCGATTGTAAACGATAAAAACGATGTGATGACGACTATTAACGTCGGTGGCTCGGCTACGAATATCATCACCAAAATTTTTGGATCCGAGGGTCAGACCTATACGATTCCCGGTAGTAATCAAATCAACCGCATTTCGTGTGCATTTGTTGGGAGCGGATCAAAGTCATCCAGCTTTTATTATGTGGATCTGGATCCGAGTGACTCAAGCTTCCACTATATCGAGCTCATACGCGGCGCCGATGGATCGTTCACCCCTACAACCCTTTACAAAGAACCCGAGGGGTCCGGAGTGCTTGGATCTAGCTGCACGCGCATAGTTCACAGTGGTGAGCGCGTATTTGGACTTAACTACTTCGTACCCAGTAATCCTACGTTTCCAGGAAATTCTGTACTTATGGAATATCCCAGTATTGCATCGCCCATCCTTCACTATGCTTTGGACCAACGTTTTCCCGTCAAGAAGGATTTACAGCAGTATCCGAACGGAGTTGTCATCCTAGGAGCGACGCTAGATGGCACTAAGAGTGGCATTGAACACTTTGATACAACGACCAATACTGCAACCACAGTCCTGGCAGCAGACGATTACTTCATCCGGTCGATGTCAGTGGCGGTAAATGGCGACATCAGTTTTGTTGCCGTGAGGCTTGCTGACCGCGCCAATATTCTGGGCACAATCACGCTCGGTAGTATGACGCAGAAGAATGTGAGGCTGAGTACGGAGCCGGTGTCGATTCTTCCTGTCAGGTGAGGGTGTTACTGGTCACAGAATACTAAATGCGGCATCGCGTCGCAAAGTCCAGATCTCATTTCTTGCGTTTCTCGCCTTAGTTCATTATTTTCTTTTGTGAGCCGCATCAATTCTGCGTTTTTTTGACTTCGCTCAGTTTTAAAAGCTTCGATTAGAACCGGGATGAGGTCGTTGTACTTCACTCGTTTCACGCCGTCATCGCCAGTAGTTACCACTTCGGGGATGACCGATTCCAGTTCCTGGGCAATCACACCTATTTGTTTTTCGCCACCAAATTGAGATTCGTCGATCCATTTGTAACTGACGCCACGTACAGCGAGTATCTTGTCAAGACTGTCTACTAGGGATAAGACCTCCTTTTTGTAGCGAATGTCTGAGAGTGCATTGTAGCTGCCAACACCGGCTATGGATCCATTTACGTGAAATGTATACGCTGGAACGGAAGTGCCAATGCCGACGTTTCCGGCGTTGTAGTAGGCAGCGTTATTGCTCTGCAGCCATTGAGCGGCGGGTCCTTTCGTCATGTTGAAGGCTTTGCCGCTGGTGTAGAGGTTGGTGATACTCACATTGCAGTCAGATGCAGAAATGTTTTCGTAGCTATTAAAGGTACCGTTCGTGTTGAAAACTAGTGACAGGGGTAACGTACCTGGCACTTTCAAGCGGTAATAATAGAGGCCGTTTCCTACATAGGGAACAAATTCTGGGTAGAAAATGTTGGTCCCGTGAGCCGGGTTCGTTACGCTGCACTTAATCGCATCGGGCCATCCACTTACCATTGAATTGTTGGAGCCGCTAGTCGCTGATGTTGCTTGTATTGTGCCGTCAGGAAATACAAAACCTCCGATAGTTGAACTAATGGTGCCAGCAACTTCGAGTTTGCTGGTGGGGTTCGCGGTACCAATCCCCACATTACCACTCACAATAAGCCCGTTTGTAGGAGCAGGACTAACACCGGAGTACCCACCTATCGATACACCACCGACCACATCTAGCGCTGATTCCGGGGACGCGGTGCCTATACCCACACCACCAGAGTTGGCGACAACCATACGCTGAGTGCCGTTTGTGCTAAACGATATATTGTAAGCTGCGTTACCGCTGTTAGCTGTATCAGATGCAAAATTTATATTTGAAGTACTAGTCTGATTAGTGACAGTACCTGAGCCGGGAGCGGTTGTAAGGATCGTACCATCGGGGAACTGAAAGCCGCCAGATCTTGAGCGGACGGTGCCGTTCACATCGAGCATGGTGCCCGGAGCTGTGGTGCCGATTCCAAGATATCCGCCTTGGGTGAGTCTCATCCTCTCCACGGGACTTGAGCCCGTGCTGAAGACGATTGGAGCGGTATTATTACGTGCTGCTATGGCAACTTGATCAGCCCAGATTGCGGCGGAACTGTTTCCGTAGGCAAAACTACCAGTGTGCGCTCCAGTGTTGTTGTAAAGATTGATACCTGACCATCCGGTCGATGCAGTACCTTGAGAAGCTAAAGACCCGTCTGGAGCTGCAACAACGAGGCGGCCCCAAGGGCTGGTGGTGCCGATGCCGACATTGCCGGCAGATGTGACCCTTACCTTTTCTGTCGAGTTCGTTATCAGTCTTAAATCACTGTTCGTCGAAGATCCAATCCACGGTTGGTTTGCACCCGCTCCCATGTAAAGCCCCTGAGTGCCTCCCTGGCCGGTGACAGCAATCGAAGCTGACGTGGGGTTATAGACCTGCAATAGATTAGCCGGGCTTGTCGTCCCGATCCCAACGTTGCCGCTTATCGCATTGATGGTGAGCTTTTGACCACCGCCGGCACTCAGGTGAAGATCCCCTGAATCTGTTCTTATGGTTGAGTTTCCTGCTCCACCGTCCGCGGTACGTGTTGAACTGTTCGTAAACAATGCCAACTTGTTCGCCGCCGTATCGTTGCCGATCACCACGCCCGAGTAGGCGCTCGATCCCGCGCTGAAATTTCTTATAGACGTGACGACTTGTCCGTTAGATGAACCCGATACCTCTAGTTTGGTGGAGGGCACGCTCGTACCTATTCCCGTATTTCCGTTTCCTTGAATCGTAAGCAGGTCAGTGATCGTTGAGCCATCTGCAGTGTCTGAAAGACGGAAGCCACCCAGGCCGAGCCCTCTGTGGTTTACAAAATTGGTGTAGCCTTTACCGGCTCCAGCGACCCAGCGTGTCCAGGCTCCTTGTGCATTGCTGACGATGCCTGTTCCGTAGGGGTCGATGTGAGTGGAACCAATAACATTTAAGAGGGTTGTAGGTGCTGATGTACCTATTGAGCCAATACCAACATTACCGTTGCTATCAATCCTCATCCTCACACTATTCGCGTCCTTGTCCATGATGAAGTAATTGTTTGCCAGCCCAGTACTTGTATCCCCACTTACTCCGACTCCTGCCGCCCATTTTCTAGCACCTGTGCCTTCGTAATTCAAAGTACTAGCAACCGTAGAGCTTGGGTTCGAAATGCGTAACGCCTGAGCATCGACTTCTGCTTGAACAATAGAGCCGCTGCTAAAAACGGACGATGACAGCGTTTTATTTAGCAAAGTCTCCACACTCTCTCTTGTAGCTACAGTGCCAGAAGTTGGGAATACGGCTGAGGATGCGACACCCGTACCACCAGCTGCTGCAGGCAGGACGCCGGTAACAGCAAGGGACTGCGATAGATTCACGGCGCCAAAGCTTGGGACACCACCGGAGGCAGGTACCACTAAGCTCTGAAACGGTGCCCCTGCGGCCGTCGAGTATAGGTTGCCTGGGCCATTCCCTAGAATGACCCCGTTACTGGTGAAGTTTGTTGAGCCGGTGCCTCCATTTATGACGTTGAGTACTCCGTAGCCGATAATTGAGGCGGGAAGCATGGGGATGTCAGAAGGTGACAGGGTTGTGCCAAAAGTGGCACGTCCCTTGGTATCGACAGCAAACTTACTGTAGGTGCCAGCGGAGATGCCTGTACTCGCGAGCACAGGATTGGGATAGCTACCGGTTAAATCTCCTGAAGCCACACCAGTGGGTGACGATCCGGAAATCCATTGTAGATGACCTGAGCCGTCAGTGGTCATTAGTTGTCCCGCTAGCCCCTCGCTTGGCGGGAGCGTCAGCGTTACACTGCCAGAGAGGTTATCAGGCGCTTTCAGCGCCACGGAATTCACGCTGCCTTTGTCGTTGAGGATGAGTCTGTTGGCCGTGCTGTTGTTACCTTGGACAATTAGGTTACCCGTGACGTTGCCAGAAATATTTGCAGTCACATGAGTCGGCTTCCACGACGAGGTCACCCCGTCCCAAGTGAGTACTTGCCCTGGGCTTGGTAATTCCGTAGCGACCTCATTACCGGCGATCTTGTTCACACCAAATGCTGGATTGATCGTCAATTTACCACTCGCATCGAATAAAAGAGCATTTGGGTCGACCGGTACTTTCAATGCTAATGGTGCGGCGTTTAGTTGCTGGCGTGGGTAAGTGACGTTATTAGTTGCGTCCTTAATCTCCACCCAAGTCTCACTGGTGCCGTCCATAAAAGTCGCGGAGCTTACAGCACTGGCAGGGATGCTGATTTGAAAGACGCCGTCATCGAGTAGGGTCGCGTCGAAGGTTAGGGGGCTCCCAAGCAGTGCAGTGCCACCGGACGCAGCGGTGAAAAATTGCACGCGGAGATCCACCGGTCCACTGACGGCAGAACCGTTATTGTCGGTGAGCCGGCCACCGTAGGATAGGTCGCGGGCGCCGGCGATGGACGTTGTTGAGGCCATGCTGGCAGATAGGATTGCCAAGAATCCAAGTCTGATATGTTTAGTGAATTTGCCCATGGCATACCCCTTTACCACCAGACCGTCGTGTCTGGCATGAGGTCATCGGATATGTGCACACAGGGCTTTAGGAGATAATAAATATTACCGGGAGATCAGGTGTTTACCTATACTTATATAGTCTTAAAGTTGACTATGTAAAAAATTTGAGCAATGCAATATGTTTGTATTCACGGCACGATCCACAGACATTTATACGTTGACTGAGATGCAGCTGCATTGAATGTGTTGCACTCTATTGTGTTTGCGCTAGGCGCGCGGCAATAAAGACCATTACCCGCACCAAGGTAAATCGCTGGTGCTGAGCAGAACACAGCCGCACCACCGGGAATGCCCATGCAGTTTGTCGATGTGGCTGACTGCGAGAAAGCTACACTAGTTGTTGTGCATGCACCCATGGAATTGAACGGTACCCCAACCGACCCTAGTTTTATGGTTCCTCCGACGTCTAGGCTTGCTACAGGATTGCTGATGCCGATACCGACGTTGCCACTGGTACCGACGATTGTCATTTTCTCCGAGCTGTTGGCGTTGATTACCATGCGGCCGGATTGTACGCCGAATCCGTAGTAGTTGGTGCTGTCTTCATATATTGCCAATTTGTTGTTCACTACGCTGTTACCAAGCGACAACGTTGCCATGGGCATAGTAGTCCCAATCCCAACATTCCCAGATAAATAGGCACCCCCAGCTACAGTGAGTTTTTGCGGAGCAAAGGTGGTCCCGATGCCAGTGTTGCCACTAGAATCGATTAACAAGCGGACATTGTTTGTGTCCTTGTCCATCACGAAATAACTATTCTGGATCTGCGAGAAGTTATCCATCGCTCCACCTACTCCAACGGCCCATTTCTTTGCGTCACCTCCCCCCTCGTAACTCAAGGCACTAGCCATGGTGGAATCTAGATTCGAAATACGTATTCCAGGAGCATCGATCTTCGTCTGAGTGATCGTACCACCCATAATCAGCGATGATGTGAGAGTCTTGTTTGTTAACGTCTCTTGCGCATCAAGGGTCACAACGGTACCGCTCGTTGGGAATATAGCAACCGACGCTAGTCCCGTGCCACCGGCGCTGGTTGGCAGGACGCCCGATACCGCGGATGCCTGAGACAGAACCACAGGTCCGAATTGTGGGGGCCCACCCCACGGTGGCACGGTAAGGCTCTGATAAGCAGTGCCGGATGGTGTTGAAAAGAGGTTTCCCGTGCCGTTGCCGATAATGACCCCGTTGTTTGTGAAGCTAGACGTACCCGTACCACCCACGGCGACTGGTAACTGCCCGTGGCTAATCACGGACGCGGGTAGTGGAGGTATATCGGATGGAGATAAAGGAAAACCGGCAAAAGCGCGGCCTTTCAAATCTATGGCAATTTTTGTGTAGGTGCCAGATGTAACGCCTGTGCTTGTCAGCAAAGGATTCGGAAAGAAACCCGTCAAATCGCCGCCAGCTGGTCCAGTGGGAGCTGCCCCGTTAACCCAATACAGACTTCCGGATCCGTCTGTCACAAGATTTTGTCCGGGGGTTCCGTCGTACGAGGGCAAAATATAGGATACCGACGAGGTTAGCGTGTCAGGCGCCCTAAGCGATATATGGTGGGTAGTGCCTTTATCATTGAACACGAGTCTATGAGCTGTGGTTCCGTTACCGCGAATGCTAACGTTCCCGTTAGCCGTTATACTTCCGGAAGTTAAAGTTCCGTTCGTTTCGATCGCAGTTGCACCCGTAATCAACGTAGCCCCGCTAATGGTTGCACTAGTGATAATCGGCGACGCTAACGTCTTATTAGTTAACGTTGCAGCACTCACATCGGTAGTGATCATCCCGGTTATTGGATAAATAGCATTGGAAATTATTCCTGTTCCCCCGTGGTTTTTTGGCAGAATACCCGTTACGGCGTTCATTTGCGCCAGGTTGACTGCGCCAAATTGTGGTGTCCCGCCGTTACTCGGCACTACCAGCGATTGGTAGGCTTGACCAGCTGCCGTGCTGAAGAGATTGCCGGCTCCGTTACCCAGGATGACACCGTTGTTGGTGAAGCTACTAGAACCGGTCCCACCGTTATAGACAGCGAATGTCCCAGCGGCGATCTGAGACGCAGGAAGGGGCGGGATATCAGGCACTGCCAGACTATGTCCCCCGTATACTCTACCTTTATTGTCCACACTCACCTTGGCGTAGGTGCCCGATACCACACCGGTCACTGTCAGCATCGGATTCGGGAAACTTCCTGTTAAATCCCCACCAGCATTTCCCGTCGGTGCTACGCCAGACATCCAATGCAGGTTACCCGCGCCGTCAGTTGCCATCACTTGACCCGAGGCGCCAGAGTCCCCTGGTAGGGTCATGACCACACTTGCGGCTAGATCGTCAGGCGCTTTGATCGCTACGGAGTTTGAACTGCCCTTGTCATTCAAGATCAAGCGATTTGCGGTACTGTTGTTCCCCTGGACGACTAGATTTCCGGTAATCGTCCCCGACACACTAGCTGAGACGTTTGCAGGCTTCCAAGATGAACTAACCCCGTCCCACGCAAGCACCTGGCCTGGGCTTGGCGCGGCAGGTGTCACGTCGAATCCAGCTATTTTGCTCGTTCCGAATGCTGGGTTTATAGTCAATTTACCGTTTGTATCGAAGAATAGGGCATTGGTATCAACTGGCACCTTCAATGCAAGTGGCGCGGCATTCAGCTGCTGCCGGGGATAGGTGACATTGTTGGTCGCGTCTTTGACCTCGATCCAAGTCTCACTGGTGCCGTCCATAAAAGTCGCGGAGCTTACAGCGCTTGCTGGGATGTTAATTTGAAAGACCCCGTCATCAAGAAGTGTCGCATCATACGGAAGGGGTGCGCCAAGTAATGCTGTGCCACCAGAGGCAGCAGTATAAAACTGGATACGAAGATCCACAGGTCCACTGAGCGCTGAGCCGTTATTATCAGTTAGGCGGCCACCGTAGGATAGGTCGCGGGCTCCAGCTTTAGACTGCGTCGCTAAGGACGTCGCTGAGACTATGCCTACGATCGTTCCGGCGATCGCTCCGTTTTTTATCCGTAGTACAAACTTGCCCATAGTCCACCTCTCACCGGTCCGGCCTAAACGCCCGTCGGTTGGTCATCGGATTAGTGCACTTTGGGCTTTAGGGATTTAATAAAGCATTCGTCAAAATGAGTGTTTACGATGCATTAAAGCGGACGAGATGTTGGCGTGTCTAAATTTTAGATAGTGCTTTTTTGATTCACGCATCTTCCGCGCTGTGACTAGTCCTTCGTCCTTCAGTCAAAACATGTCAATTCAAGCGGAACGTAAGTCCCGGTAAATATTGTTTCTAAAATGTTTTTTTAGGCGAACCGTTATATTTTGCCTCAGCGCCGCCGATAACTGGGGTGCGAAGTCCTGAGTATGAAGGTGATACACATGAACAAAACTATCAAAATACAAAAAAGCCGATGGCCATCGAGGCCCGACGAGCTTCACTTGGCTCAAGCCGCTCTCGCGGTAGCACTCAGTATCGGCCTTACCGGATGTCTCGAGCTACCAGGCTTTCTGCGTACCGCAAGTGGCAGAGCAAATCGTATCGCCAAAGAATTTGCCGGTGCGAGCGACAGCGATCAGGCAACCATTGCTGGTACGCTTGCAATCACTGAGGACATCATTTCGTCTTTGAAGATTTCACTGAAAGAGCTTGGTCTCACGGAGCAGCAACTGCAAGCGGTCGAAGATTCAGCGCGGCGAGAGGTGCAGGCCAGCGTCGTGGCGATACAAACGGGGTCTATGTCCTTAACTGTGGACATGGTCGGCACACCGATTGAGTATGCAGTACCGGCGGTCATGCGTGGCGCAGTGATTGGTCTCTCTGCGATAGGCACTCAGCCCTCAGCACTTACGCTCAAAAATGACGCGGTGAAAACAGTGGTTGGCACTGGCTTTAAAAACATGCGTGGGCGCGTCAATGCGCTGCCCCCGCAGGCAGTTGAGAACATGGCTATCAACATCGCCGGAGGTGCCGTATCGAAATTAACTGAAGCAGGATACACGCCAGATACCGTCGCCGGAGCTACCAAGGCAGTTACTAGCGGGGGTATTGCCAGCCTTAAAGAGGCTGGCATCCCAGCTTCAGAAATTTCAAACGTCGCCAAGGTGGTCGTATCTGGCTCCGTTGCTCAACTAAGCACAATCAATCTACCACCAGAAAAGGTCGCCGCCGCCGTCGGTGGTGTGACTGAGGGCGCCGTCGCAGCCATTAAAGATACCGGGCTCGATGCCAGCGGTACTGCTCAGCTTGCCGGTAGCTTAACCGCCGCTTCAGTGGTGGCACTGGTTGCCCTGAAAAATGTTGGTGACGAGTCCCTAGTCGCGGCGATGAAGCAGATTTCGACCAGTGCGGTAAGCGCTCTTAAAGAGGCGAAAGTTAATGAGGACACCATGCTCAGCGCCGTCAATTCCATCTCCTCAGCCAGTACGAATGCGGTGCTGGCGGTGACGGAATCGGGGGCAGTGAACCGTGACGTCATGAAGGCGGGTGTCTCCGCAATCACTTCGGGTGCGATTTCTGGACTCAGCACATTGGTGTCAGAGTCGAATACAACGCTTGCCAGCTCTGCAGCCAGCTCCATCGTCGGGGGCTCCATGACGGCCCTCGCCGAAAGCAGCAAATTGGCCGCTAATGAAAAAGTAAACATCGTCGTCGATGTGGTGAGTAAGTCCGTGGCCGAGGTGTCGGCCCTTGGGTCGGCCACCGGTAAAACCAATGTAATTAGCTCTGTCATAGGTAAGACGATGGAGAGTCTAGATGCCCTCGGTGTAGCGAAAACGGCTGAGGACACAGCAACCACACTTAAAGCGGTATCGACAAGCGCGACAGCTGCCCTGGCATCCAGTGGATTCACGGGCCAGCAGCTGGCGACTGTGGTGTCTGAAGCAGTGGTCGGATCCTTGGTCAAGGGTATCGATAGTCTCAAGGTGAGTTCTGGTACCAATCTCGGCGGTCTCGTGAGTAGCGTGATGACAGGTGTAGCCTCTGGAGTTGATACGCTAAAAAGCGAGGGGAAAACCACCGCCAACGAAGCTGTGGCCGCCATCAGCGCTGCTTCGCAGTCAGCGACGGATAAAGTTTCCGATCTGAAGGTGGCAAGCACTTTGTCATCTACAGAAATCGCAAGCATCACGGAAAGCGTGGTTACGGCCACCCCGCCAAGCGTTACTTACGCCGTTGCCGCGGTGAGCTTAACTATTGGCAATACGATGGAGCCACTGGTTCCGACGGTATCGGGTAAATTCACGGATTGCACTGTTAGTCCATCGCTACCAACAGGTCTGGATATTGCGACTAGCTGCCGTATCTCGGGTACACCAAGTGCGGTAACACCGCCGACGATCTACACGATCCGACCGAACAACAGCGGCCTTGCGACGCTGCTCACCATCGGTGTGGCGCCCATCGCCGCGCAGCCAGGCGCTGGCGGTCATGCCTACTACCAGCAGGGCCTAATGCTATCCAACTTCGGCACCGGTGCTCAGGTGAGCAGTGGGTTCCAGGGGTGGGTGCTTGGTGTGTCACCGGCTAAAGTTAACGCTGGGACGTCGACGTTGACCAGTGGGTACTCCGTTAGGAAGTAAACTCCTATTTGGCGCGGTCCAGACAGCAGCACGATCTTTTTGTCCAGATCTTTGGCAATAAAATTTGTTAAATATCGGTTAGTTAGCAAAGTGTGTTGCCTATCATAAAAAAGTCGCGACTAATTTATGATAGGCCAACCGACCCAACTTGACCAGCCTTTTGACGCCTTTCACATTTACCAGGTCAATCTCCCAGCCATAGTCTCAACGGCCACACGCTTTTGCCCAGCTGCAGCCAAATCCATCAACCTCTGATGATTGGTCACCAGGTGTTCCAAAAATTCGTACTGCCTAAACGTATGAGCCATCACATAATAGGCCAGGCGATTAATGCCAAAGTCAAAAAGCGAAAGCTCGTAGCCACGGCGCCATGCGGGACGCGGCAGTGTCGTGCCACTATATTCCTCGAGCTTTGTGCGATGGAGTTCGACAAAAGCCTCAATTTGCTGTGGCGTCGTCTCCTCTGTAGTGACGAAGGCTAGGAACTCAGCCAGGTCTCGCTGCGGTAGATGCAAGGTAGCTAGTTCCCAGTCAAATGCGCATAGCCGGAACTTGCCCTGATCCTCCCGCAGTCCGATATTACGGGGGTTAAAGTCATTGTGTATGAGTGTGCGCGGCATGCGTTCGATTTCGTCCCACCACCGATCAACGTTATTGAGTAGGTCGAGATTGCAGGTTAAACGGTCGCTCGTCATAAGACGCGGAAACTCCACATGACCGTGCTGTAACATCTCTCGGAATAGGGCGCGTCGCTCCGTCATATCGGCTGCCGAGGCCGTGTGGCCTATCCAAGGTGTCTGCATCAATGCAGCCTCGCGTCCCAGCCAAACGCTATGCAGCGCAGCCAGGCCTGATATAGCAGCCTCTATATGCTCCTCGCGCCAAGCATAGGGGCGTGCCACGGTACCCATTAACTGGAGATTTTGCAGGCGCTCCATGATGACCAGATAGGCTTCACGCCTGTCGTCTTGATGGATGCCAAACACTTGCGGCGTATGATCTTTAAAGCGGCTATCGGACTGACCGTAGATAGCAAGCTCCTTCAAGTGACAGAGATGGGACTCACTACGGTACCTGAAATCGTCGTAGATACGTCCCAGTGTGGCGTTGCACATACCAGCCATTTTGCTCGCAATGAGGATTACCTCTTTGTCGGTTGCTTTCGATTTAACAACGACTTCGAGTTTATGCGCGGCGCCAGCGGTGTCGTGACAGGTCAGCTCATAAGGTAGGATGCCGATCAATTTTTTGGCATTACGCGCAGCGAGCTCCGAGATAATTGCATCACCCGTATCGACGGGGTCCCCCGGCCTGACATCTGCGATGATCATGTCCCGATACTGATCTTGATTGTGATTTTGTACCACTTGCTGAATCAAATTGCGGTCGAGGTCTTGAGATGTGAGCCACTTGACCGGTCGATTCCGCCCAAGACGCTCATGCGCCCGGACGAAGGTCCCGCCGACAAGGGCAGACGACGTCGATAGATCGAGTGCTAAACAGTAGCCGGCGATAATTTCGGCAAAGCGGGCGGCTTTGTCGGATCCAAGGCAGTCCATGATTTTCAGGCATTCAGATTGGCTGGGTAATGAGGTCCCACCGCCTACGGTACCAACAATCAGGGTCGGTAGGTGCATCGAAGTGTAAATGCCGTCGTCGGTTCTCTCTACGTAAAAATTTGCCAGAGATGACTCGTGCACGCAGGCGATATCTTGACCCGTCGCCACGAACATGGCGGCGACGGCGTTGGAGACATTGATGTTGGCGCCAATGGCACCAGCTTGAGCCAGCGCAACCATACCGGAATTGAAATAACCAGCCAACGTGTCTGGACTCACTTTCATCACTTTTTCGAGGATATCGCCGGGAATAAACGCTTCAGCGATCACGCGTGTGCCGCGTCCCTCCAGGTAGGATTTGAAGTTGACCTTTTTGTCACCGCTAAGGCCGGAGTCGATGACAAATTTTTCCACCGTAATGTCCGAAAGCTTGCTTGCCTCAGCGAGGGCCCACTGGCACGCGTGCCACGTGGCGGCGGTCGTCATGTTCTGGCCAGCAGCATCGGCTGTGGCGTAGACAAAGCTTGCGTGAATAGACCGACCAGACAGTGTGATGTCGATACTGGTTAGTGCCGCGTGCGTGGACACCTGGGCGACGGCCTCTTGCAAACCCGTAATGTGATCTTTGAGCCACTCGCTGAAGACCACAGCACTACCGAGGGAGTCCATGACAAACATCGGGACGCGCGTCATCCGCTGATTGATGGTTCTGGTTTTGACGCCGCCGGCGAGGCTAAGCAGCAAAGCCCCGCGCGAGGCTGAGGCGACCAAGGCTCCCTCGGAGGTGGCAAAGGGAGCATAGATTTCTCCCCTCGCATGCTGGCCGTTAAATAGTAGAGGGCCAACTAAGCCGATCGGCACCTCTACGCTGCCAATATGATTCTCGATATTACCAACTAATTGGTGTGCGTCCAGAGCTGATTTGCGAATCGTCTCTAAACTAGAGCCTATTTTGTTCTCGATAAAGGAAAGCCTGTTGACGCGGGCGGCCTCAGTATAGATTCCGCGCTCAGGGATACGGTCGTCAGGCCCAAGAGCTAGGGTGTCTGCGCCGCGTCGTCCAAGTTCGGGGTGACGATTTTCGAGCAAGATTTGCCAGAGTATATTTTGACTTGACCTGTCGGGACAGTGGCAGTGCACCCATGTGCCCGTTTCCGTATCGATACCTGTACTCGCACCCTTGCTTTCGCGGGCTTCGCGGCAGGCGATAACGGTGAGTGCCAGCCGGTGCGCGGCATAGTCCGCCTTCCACAAAGTCGCTTGCTGCAACTCGAGTAGCTTGCTCTTTTGCCAGGCGCTGAGTGGCTCGCGGGTGACGAGGCGTAGGCCAGATTCCGCGATATCGACTATAGCTAGCTCCACCCTGACTTCATCATGATGGAATACGACCTTCCAGCCAAGATCTGGGCGCGCTTCGATTCTAGTTTTAGAGCGTCGGTCTTGGGTAGCTCGCATCTTGACTCTCCGTCGCCAATTAAAATTTCAAGACTAAATCGCGCGTGCAAATAACTCATAGTGCCGCGTCCAGTCGCTGGCCCAGGCCAGCCACTTTTCGATGGTATTGGCGCTACCGTCGTCGTGAACAAGGGCCGCAATGCCGCCGCGCAAATTTTGCTCATCTCCGTATTGCAGTGCGTGGTAAAGGAGGGCGCTTGCTGCTGACCATTTGCGGCCTTTAGTCCGGCTCACTAGATCGGGCTGTACCGCGACAGTCTTCACGACGACGTAACCGCGATCGACAAAACCGAACAGAAATCCGACGGGAATGACGGCACCGCTACCGTCCTCTGGCGGAAGGATAAAAGCCGACGGTGACAAGTCCAGTTGACCGGCCCCACTCCTATAAATGCGCTTAAAAAGGCCTAAATCTATGGGTTCAAATAAAAATTGCCGGCTAAAGCTCGGGATAGCAATACCGTGCAGTAGCGCCAATTCATCGTCAAACGAGCGTCCATCTGCGCCAAAGGACCGGAACGTATATCCGTCGCGCAGAGCTCTTTTATGATGTGGTTCCAGGACGCGCATGGCTTGACGAAAAACGCTGCGAAAAACTCGCGTATGGTAGCGTCCCTGCATCGACTTATCACCAAAGATGGTTTCCGGTGCGCCAAATCCCGTCGCTTTAAGTGCTGCCTCCAAATCAGGATCGAAGGGCGGCTCCCACCCGAATGGCGCCTCGATTCCGTCGGCGCCATCCTGAGGGGCGACACCAGAGATGACGCGGTAACGTAGCCAAGTGTTGCAGTCGACAGGAGCAAACACTGCGGTCACGCCTTGCGCTCCCAGCCACCTAAGTGCTGTCTCCAGTAACGCGACATATTTGGCTAGGCGCTCGCTACGCGGTGCTTCGACGTCACAAGCGAGTAATCCTATGTAGCCTCGTGTTGGATCGACGGACGATATGCGGGCCCCGACGCGGCCGATAGGTTGTTCTCCATCACAGGCTAACCAGTATTCCATGGGGTGCCAGCAGGGATCCATGGCCAGCTCAAGGTAGGCTGCATGGTCTTTCAGATATAAATCGCAGCTACTTTGGTCACGGATCGATGTGAAGGCGAAGCGAAAGCGACTAGGATCCATAGCCGCGCTTAGGCTCTCGATATTCATATCGGGTTTACCCACCTTCGTCGATTGCATGTCTTTGCTTGTGAGATTATCATAAACTTTTCCGACATTAGTACGATTATTCGCGGTTGTACCGATTAGCTCCAAGGCCTAGGCAAGGAGATGGCAGTGAACTGTATCGAAGCCATTGCGTCATGGAGCAGGAATCTGCCCGCAAAGCTTGCCCTTTGGGAGCAAAACTCGGGACCGGTAAGCTTTGGTGCACTGGGCACAGGGGCTGCCACCGTGCAGCAAGACTTAATCCAGAAGGGCTTTAAGGCCGGCGACTGTGCTATTCTTGTCGCCCTCCCGAGGCCCCCTCTTTACGCGGCGATGACGGCCGTGATTGGCCTTGGTGGCCGGGTTATGCTGGTCGAACCCTGGCTAGACGCCACCGACGTAGCCGCTATCATTCGGGAACAAAGTCCGGCTTTTTTGCTGGTCGACCGGGTAGGCTGGTGGTGGAGTCGCCGTTTCCGTGCGCTTCGCTCCATCAAGTCAGTAGTTGTCGAAGGGCAGGTTTTGCGGGCTGCGAGCCCCAAGACTTTGGTGGTTGAAGCTTGCGCGCCCGATGATCCTGCGATCGTTGTGTTTAGTTCAGGGTCCACCGGTAAGCCCAAGGGCATTGTGCGCAGTCATAAGTTTTCGACCGACATGGTGCGTCTTCTGACCGAAGATGGACGCCGTGATCCATATCCCGAGCCTGACTTGGCGGTACTACCCGGCATCACCATCTTGCATCTCATGTCGGGTCGCGGCGCTATCATGGTCGGCAACGATTGGCGCCAGCGGACACTCCGCTCCCTTGGCGACAGGATTGGCGCTTATCAGCCACGGACGCTGTCGACTAATCCGGCTTTCCTCCGCGCCCTGCTCACCGCGACCAAGGCGACGACGGGTTTTGATAGCCTCAGGCACATCTACGTTGGTGGTGCCTCGCCAGACCGGAGCCTCGTGCAGGAGGCGCTGGCCCGTTGGCCTATGGCTAAGATGACAAATATTTATGGCGGCAGTGAGGCCGAGCCCATTGCTATGGCCGACATGGTTGATGCGCTCCACTTTGCGCGTGAGCGTGATGAAATTCAAGTTCGCTACATTGGTAGTCCTTTTCAGTTTATCGATCACGCCAGTAGCGATGACGGCCTATGGGTCAGCGGCCCTAATGTTAATGGCTCTTATATTAAGGCATCCGCTGCCGATGCCCGTCACAAGCGCACAGATGCCGCTGGCAAAAGATGGCACTGGACTGCCGATCGCATCGATGTCCAGCCTGAGGGTTGGTATTTTCTGGGACGTACGAACCAGCCCGTCGATGAGTTCGCTCTTGAGCAACGCCTGTACCGCGTACTCGGTCATTCGCGAGCTTTTGTCACGCGCGCGATCAATGGCTCCCTTATTGCCCTCGGTGAGGGGGTGAAGGCGGCGCTACCATCGATCCGCGCTGCCTGTCCAGAAATTGCCGATGGTGCGTCTATCCCCGTTATCTTTGAACGTCGTCATCGCTCCCGCATCAACCGCGCAGCGTCGCTGCGTCCGCACTCTATGGTGCGGCGTTGGCATCAGTTCTTCAAAGAGCGGGCGCCGCTGCCCGTCCTTGCCTTCGTTGCGGCGGGGCCGTCGTTAGGTGCTGCCCTGGCCGCAAGCACAGCTACACCGAGCTATTTAGTAGTGCTACATTTTGCCATCATTTTCCTACTCCTCATCACGGTGAGGCTCATGGATGAGCGCAAAGATCTACTCAAGGATCTAGCCCTAGAGCCCGCCCGCCCTTTGCCTCGCGGCCTCATAACTAAGCTGGAGATGCGCAGTGCCGTCGATGCGCTTTTATTTGCGTTGGTCGCTTTGGGGTTTATCACGGGAGTGACCGGGGGGTTCTACGGGGGACTTGCGGCACTGCTGGCTGTTGGTTATCTGCTCATGATGGAGCGCGAGTTTTATCTCGGTGACGTCCTCAAAAGGTGGCCGCTCGCCAGTGCTCTGTCCCATCAGGCACTTTTGGTCCCCATGTACCTAGTGCCCATAGCCACGGCAGTTGCTGCCGCGCGCTTGCCCTCGCCCGTAGCTGTCGCTTTTATCGTCGCCAACTTCGCCGGCTCCATGGCCTACGAAATCGCACGCAAACTGGATCCTCGCAGTCCCGAGGGCAAAGACACTTATCTCCAGATCTACGGCCGCCGGCGGACCCTGACAATGCTGCTGATCTGTGCTGCGGTCATCATCGCGACGCATGTGATGCTTGGTACTTGGGCCACGATAATCCCGCTTAGCGCCCTATTTTTTGTCTCGCTTGCGGCATGGTTTAAAGCTCCTGCAAAATTTCAAGCTGTCGAAGGTTCTGCTGCGCTGCTCAGCTTGGGGCAGCTTTGGATGTTGTTTTTCGTCTAAACCCAAGCTCCAAGACTTTAGGAGTCTACAGGAGGAGTCAAAACGTGACTGAACGCGAAATTGCCGATTTGCAGCACCCGGACTTAACTGCTACCACCGCGACTGCAGGCGTCACTGCCGTGGACGCGCGTGATTTAGTAGTGACAGACTATACGCAGATCGTTGCATCGCCCGAGCGATTTGGTGGTAAAGCCGTTTCCCTTGCCCGACTGGCATTGCTTGGCTACCGCGTGCCCCGTTTCTTCGTCATTCCTGTCGAGGTACAGGAGGCCTTGGAGCGCGGTGCTATTGATCCTACGCGTCTTCTGGCGTCGGTGCGTCAAGCCTGCGATCAGCGTGGCATGGGGGAAGCGTCTCTCGCCGTGCGTTCCAGTGCTACTTGCGAAGACGGGCGGGAGCAAAGTTTTGCCGGTATGTTTAGTTCCTGTCTCAATGTGCGTGGTGCCAAAGAACTTGGCGCTGCCATAAAAAGTGTGCATGCGTCTGCAAGCTCCGTCGCCGTCGAGGCGTACAGGAGGACGCTCGGTATCACTGAGCGCCCGCGCATGGCTATAGTCATCCAAGAGATGATAGACGCCTCTATTTCGGGGGTCGCATTCAGCTTGGATCCAACCGGCACGGAATCTCATCACGTTCTGGTAGAGGCAGTTTTTGGACTTGGCGAAGGTTTGGTCGGTGGAGACCTGTGTGCCGATCGCGGCTGGGTGGATCGCAGTAACACTAACGTCCAGAAGGTCGTCACCGCAAAAAAAGAAGCAGCACATCGATGCAACGATGGTAGTGGTACCTCCGTCGCCGCGCTGCCCGTCTATCAGCACATGGCGACGGCATTGACGCCAGTGCTTCTAAGTGACGTCAGTCAAACGGCTCTTGATATCGAGCTTGATTTTGCCGCGGCTGCACTCGTTCAAGGCCCATCTCAGGCGATCGACATGGAGTGGTGTTACCATAACCGACAGCTTTACGTCCTCCAGGCACGTCCGGTGACCGCAGTCGCTCCCTTGATGGCGCGGGCACACGGGCCTGAAGCCGCAACTGCCTCGGTGACCGCAGGCATACCTGCCACCGACGGAGCAAAACTTCTCTGGGACAATGCCAACATCGTTGAGAGTTACTCGGGTCTAGTCGCGCCACTAACCTTCACGCACGCACGTCGTGCTTACCGGCGTGTGTACGAGGAATTCGCCCGCGTCATGGGCGTACCTGAATCCATCATCAACGCGGAGCGTGAGTTATTTGGCAATATGCTCGGGCTACTGCGGGGGCATGTGTACTACAATTTGCTCAATTGGTACCGACTGCTCAGTTTGTTTCCTAATGCCGAACGTAGTGCCGGTTTCATGGAAACTATGATGGGCGTTAAGGAAGAGCTAGGCGCTGAGTCGGCGGAAGCTTTTTTTGCTGGCGTGCGGTCTCCCTATAGACCCAGACCTCTCCGTAAGATGTACTTGGCCTCAATCGCAATGCTGCGGTTATTCACTTTAAAGAAGCGCATGACGCAATTTGAGGCACGCGTAAATGCTGCCTGCGACCAGGCGATGGCTACTGACTACATGGCGCTGAGTGTCGGTGCTCAATTGGCTGCGTACGAGGATCTCTCTCAGGAATTTCTCTCCAACTGGCAGGCGCCCATCATCAACGATATGCGATGCATGCTACTTTTTGGGTCGCTCCGCCGCCTGGGTGCTAAATGGTTGGGTGCGTCTTTTGACGTAAATCAAGTGGTGAGGGGACACGGTACTTTGGGCTCTGCTGAGCCTGTAGAGCGTCTGCGAGACGTGGCGCATCGCATTTACAATGGAGATCTGCCAGGTCTCACCTGGCTGAGCCAAGTATCACTGAATCAAGCTATGCACCAGCTACGGACCACGGCAGACCTAGTGCCGCTACGTTTAGAGGTCGAGGCCTACCTTGCCGCATTTGGCTTCCGCTGCCCCGAAGAGTTAAAACTTGAGGCCGATGATCTTTACATAGACCCGACGCCGGTCATGCAGACGCTGCGTGCCTATGTCGATCAGTTGCGGCGCCAAGACGGCAGTCAACGGCCTTCTCCCATGCCAGAGGTACAGAGTCATCATCGTGACCATCAGGATGGTCTGAGTCATCTGCCATTCATGAAACGTCACATTTTGAAGTTCCTCATCACGCATACGGCCAAGGCGATCGCTGATCGCGAGCGCTTGCGCCTTGTCCGCGGCCGTACATTTTCCGTTGCGCGCAGAATCTTCAGAGCGATGGGCGCTAAACTTGCCGCGAATCATCTCATAGCGGAGGTTCATGATGTCTTCTATCTCACAGTGGAGGAGCTCGGCGATGCCGTCCACGGCCGCGGTGCCTCAGCCGACCTAGCCAGCGTGGCCAAGTTGCGCCGGCAGGAATATGTCGGCTACGCCTCGGAGCCCACACCGCCTGAGCGTTTCGTGACGCAAGGGATCCCAGCAGCGACGATGCCGCGCGTAACAGTGGCTTCCGGCGCGGCATTAAACTCCCCCCTGCCTCAGGGGGCGAGTTGGCAAGGTACCCCCTGCTACCCCGGCATGGTCACGGGTAAAGCCCTGGTGGCAAAAACCTTTAAAGACGCTGCAGAAGTCCAGGGTGAGGTGCTCGTCGCGCGCAGTACGGATCCAGGCTGGGTCGTGCTCTTCCCCAGGTGCAGTGCATTGGTGATCGAGCGAGGTAGTCTGCTTTCGCACTCGGCCGTCGTCGCTCGTGAACTCGGCATTCCGACGATCGTCGGTGTTTCGGGTATTACGGATGCCTTGCAAAACGGTGATCAAATCGAGGTCGATGCAGCGCGTGGAACGATTAAATTGTCAGGTCACGGCGTGACCTGAGGCAGCCTTTGAGTATCCAAAGGTCACCGATCAGCATGCCGATATAACCAGAGGCAAAGAGGATACCGAGTACGCGCGGTTGCGCGAAAGATGACGTTAGGTAGGCAAATGAGGCGAGCACGGCCACCACAGTCATCTGGAGCGATCCAAGCCCTCGCTGATTTAACCCGTCGGTGAGACTGCCGCGGCGATGCGCGAATAAATACTGGACGGCACTGTCACCCGCCAGGCCGACTAGCACCGCGGCAAAGAGACAAGTCACGAAGTTGACACTACCAATGACCAGCGGCAGCATCCCGAGGAGCACGCAAGGGCCCCAGATTGACGATACTATGACGACGCCTATACCAGATTTGCCGAGTGCACGTGACAGTGCCATCAGTAAGGCGATGACCAGCACCATGCTCACGGCGAAGCTTTCGATCAGCGTCCTGATAACACTGTCGGAAAATACAGCAAACGATAGTAAGTCTCCCGTTACCGAGCATTTGTCGCCGCTACAAATCGAGTCCAATTGGGCGCGTATGGGTCTTAGCGATCGTATATCGTCGTTGGCGACAAAGATGGTGGCCCGCACTAAAGGCTCTTTGGAGCTAAACCAGCGCTCATACGATTTGGCTAGGGCAAATTCACGGTGGAGTATGTCACGCCTGAGCGGCGAGAGATCCTGCGACGCAAAATCGAGCACGGCGTAGGGGTCCTCTACCTTCACGACGCCAGGGATTTTTTTCACGGTCTCTAGAATTTGGCGCTGATCGGCCGTGCTAGTTGACGTCCTTAGTACCAAGTCGATGGAGCCGCTGAAGCCGAAGTGCTCGCGCAGATCCTGGATGCTGCGGTTAAAGGGGTGTTTGGCGTCCCACAAATTTTCGATCGAATCCTGGACGTCTATTCGCAAAGCACCAAAAAACGAAAGGCCAAATAAAATCATGAGTCCATGGAACAGTGGTCGCGGTAGTTGCACGCGACTCATGCCGCGTAATCCGCGGCTGGTTCGTGTGAGTTGACTCGCGGTGTAGAGGCGCAATTTCGGCCAGATGGCCATGGTTGCCGGTACCAGGAAGAACATCACGGCGAATTCCAGAAGCGAGCCGGCAGCAGCCCAAAATCCAAGGCGCCTCACCGGAGCAAGGTCAGAGAGGCACAAAGACCCAAAGCCGATCACAGTTGAAATGGAAGTGTAAAAGCACGGTAGCAGCTGGCGCCTAAACGGAGTACGCCATCCTTGGTGGGGGTGGGCATCCTGAGCGGCCTGCGATACATAAATGAAATCCTCTGTGGTAGCCAAGGCCACGATAGTGAAAAGGCTATTTGATAGGATGTCCACAGGTGTGCCGCTAAGTCCCATCAGGGCAAACAAGATGGTAGTTGTAAAAACTAGGCTTAGGGCCATGATGATGCCGCCGCGCCACGTCCCAAAGATGAGGCGCACGCTCACGCAAACTATTAGCATCACGAGTAGATTGAGACCTTGATCCTTGATTAAACTCTCAACAAAATACCATTTACAGGCAGCGCTGCCGCCAATACTGGCACGAAGCGGTCCGTCTGGAGTAAACGTTTGCTCAAGGTCCGCCTTGAGTGGAGTCACCAAGGCCGGATCGAAATTGCCGTAAGTTCCGTCTTCGGTTGCGCCGCGCAGGAACAGATCAACAATCACTGCGTCGCCTCTCGGACTAGCAACGATACCAGCGAGTGGTGAGTTGTTCAGTGGCGCTAGCGGCGACGCCGCTGCAACTTGTGAGCCAGGCTCGCAATCAAGAGGTACAAGTTCTGGGTACCTAAGCGTTTGGTCATCTTCTTTGCCGACGCGAAAGCCAAAGGGAGACTGCAACCAGTCAATATTTTGGCTACTGAAGTCGATGCGTCGCGACCATGTGCGTATGGCGCAAAGATCGGCACTGTTCAGTGCGGCGCCGTCGCGCCGCTTAAACAACACGGTGAGCTCATGTTCGCCGGGAAAGGCATCCCTCACCAATGTTTGCAGTGCGGCTTGCGGCGACGCAGCATCGAGCATGTCTGCTATCGATACGAGTACGCGCAACTTACCAGCCCCGGGCAGCAGGAGCAGAAACATCGCTAAGGCCACGGCTAGGACGAGGCGCGGATGCCTCGTCACAAACCTTAACATGTGGGCCAGGACTAGCCCGGGGACCTGAATTAAGATCCTATGTCCGTGCTGTCCCGGTCTTTGAGCGGTAGTACGCTTAGATTGCAAAGGCAATAGCCACGCCCGGTGTGGTAGCAAACCATCCACCCCACACTTGGCCGAGGACGCGCAGAACACGCGCTACGTCGGTCGGTGAATTCACATCAGGGGCGTAAGGCTTGTAGGCAGCAGGATCCCACTGGGTGGCTTCACCGTAATGGAAGTTACGAGACTCCATGCCGGCCACCATAATGGATTCGTTACCTGGTTTGAACGCCGTCGGCATAAACGCCTGCAAATTCGCCGGTGGATTACTGTAGAAAGCCGGGATGTTGATGGTCACGGTTTCGCCGGTAACTGCACTACGCACTGGTTTGCCGGCGACCATGGCCTGAATGTTACTGAGTGATGCGTCATTGATGCGCTGCCAAGGGAGTAAGCGCGCAGGATTTAGAAGCTGAAAGTCGTTCACATCGTTATTGCCCCGAGCCTTTGTAGCTGTCCAGGCAAGGGCAATCGTATCAACAGCGGATTTCAGGTGATTGTAGGCAACTGGCATATACTGGGTTGCATTTGGTAGCCGCGCAAAGAGATTAGGGTACTTTTTCACCACTTCCACGCGGTCCATCGCCGAGAGACCTTGCGGGGTGCGTGAGAACACAATGTTGATGCCCATTTTGTTGCCTAGCTTCTCACTGGCAGCAACGATATCGTCATTGTTAAACGACAAGAACACCAAAGTATTGTGGTAAATACTGTGGAGGCCCGACAGCGCGACATTCTTTTCGACGTCGGTGATCGTGACAAAACGGTCCTGACTATCGCTGAACCCCGCTGCGCCGTAGACGATGCGGTTATCCCACACGATGGGGTTGGCGCTGGTGATGGCTAGGCTCTCCAAGCGGCTGATGGCTGTGTCTAGCGCTTGGTTACCGACGAGTTGGCTGAAGAGGAAGCCCTGTAGTTCAGTGACCGAGTCAAAGCGCTTATTGATGCCTTGGTATGGCAGCATCAGATAATCGAAAATTGCGAGCCATGCACCTGTCCCGCTGCCACCGTTGCTCGGTGGTGGTGAGAATAGATTGATGCCGGCGGCCGTAGCCATGAGCGATGACACGAGTACTGAATCGGCAACCTTAGACTGTTTAGCGAGGTCATGAACGAGGTGACCCACGCCGCGCAGACCCTTGAGGGGAATGAGCTGTGCTGCGACAAAACGAAGATCGGCTGGATAGCTGGCGTAACCTTGATCTATTTGCGTCAAAAGTGCAGCAAAATCGTCGGGAGACTGTATGGCGACAAATTGCGCAATAAACTTTTTCATCTCTGGCGATTCTTGGTCTTCAGAAGCATTGCCAACGCGTCCGCCGCTTTTGCCCGCACTTTCAGTAGTAGACTTAGGCGATGATTTGCAGGCCATGGGCCCGGCCGCCATCATGGAAACGCAGAGCATCAAGACTGACTTAGGCACCTTCATAGAAACTCCTTCGCTATAAGCACAGGAATCAACGAGTGTCACGCCTTGACTCATGACTCGCATGCGTTTCGCATTAGTCTAACTGATAATGATTTAGTCTACTAGAATGCTGACTAAATATGTTACATTTTTATGAGTCACCCCTCCTTATTTTCCATCACTCACCGACAGGGATCTCTATGTTGAAGCGCCTATTCAAGCGTAAACCGATTCCACTTGAGTTACCCGAGGGATTTGAGATCAATCCGCCGCAATTTGACTTGGCGGAAATTAATTTCGCACAAGGGTTCGACGAGTCGCATTACTTTATGCCTGAGGAGCTGACGCACGTTTATCACACGCCCCACTACGGGGCGCTCTCGCCACGCGAGCGTCGTGACTACAATAGGCTGACGGCTTTGGCCCTGGCCGAGCAATTCATATTTCTCGAGGATTACCTGCTCGTACCGACCGTCGAACGTCTGCTCCGTAGCCGTAACGTCCGCTGTAGTGCCGGTATGGAGCAGTATCTCCACCAGTTTGTCTCCGAGGAACATAGGCACAGCGAGATGTTTTGGCGGACACTCGAGGCGGCAGCACCAGAGCGCTATCTGTCGCGGCGCTTTGCATTTGCCCGCGTGAAATCCAAGTGGTGGCTCCGTGAGGCGCTCTCGCGGTGGCCCGTGATGATGCCGCTATGGGTCTGGTTGAGTCTCCTTTTGGAAGAGCGAACAGTTTTTCTCGCGCGCCGCTTTAATCGGGCAGCAAACGTCAGCCCCCTCTTTAAGCAGGTCTTTGAGCTGCACATGACCGAGGAGCAGCAACATGTAGCCTTGGACGAAATCCTGATCGCTGCGATCTACACTAAACTGCCTCCGTGGCTGCGCCGCCTGCAAGCGCGTCTCATTCACAAACTCTTCGGTTGGTATGTCAATCCTAGGATATCGCCCCGTACCGTACTCGACGCTTTAGTCGAACTGCATCCACGACTAACGTCTTGGCGGAGTGAAGTGGCACAGTACATGAGGGAACCAGGAGCTAATCTAAGTTTCCGGCGCCTCAACTTCACGCGGCGCGTGCTGCCGCGGACTTACGCCTGGCTTGCCACATTTCCCGAGCTGCGTTCAGTTGTTGCCCTGCTTGAACCTGAGAAAATAAGCTTGCCCATTCGGGCCGCGGCTGTGTACTCAGGTGAGGCTCCGCGCGAGACAATGTAGGCTTTTCTGTTTACCCGTTTGATGAGTGTTTTTATGTCTATGTCAATGAATACATTAGTGAACCCACTGATCCGGTGCGCGACAGCTCTGCTGGCTCCCCTGCTGGCCTTGAGCAGTGGCTGTGACAACCCCAGGGACCCTGAGGTAGAAAAGCCTAGTCTAAACCTGCTGCCCCTCGACGCTGTCGATCGGGCCTGTCCCGAGCTCTTGTTTGATTTTGCCTCCGTCGGCGTGCCGGAATACGACCTCCTGTATACGTTCGTAGCGGTTGCTGGGACCACGGTGGGTACCAGCGACAACGTCCAGCGCTTCGATGGTGCGACGCTCAGGGTGCAACCCCGCAACTGCAAGTCTTTTCCGAGCGGTAGTATGGTGATCAGCACGCTGCAGGTGGCCAAGGTTGATAAAGACACCGGCCGCATCACGGCCGAGGTGATCTTTCTGGCCGACCCCGAGACCGGTTACTACAAGGCCAAAACCGACCAGACGAGAATTCCTGTTTATCCCGTAAAATTTGTTTATCCAGAGAGCCTCTTAGACGCGGCGATCCCCGATACGGACAAGGCTCTTGTCGGTGCGGTGATCAGCCAAGGGTGCCAGTTCAACCAGGTCGATGGGTTTACGCCCTGCAAGCCGTCGGACCCAAGCTTTGCTGGCCTCGACCAGTTCTACCGTGGACTTGAGGCGATGGAAGCTAACGTAGTGGGCGCCAAATATTTTGAAGATAAACAGATACTCGCGCGCCGCATCGTTCCCCCGCTGACGGCCCTGAAGAACGACGTTGCGTCGATGCCTGTCTATAAAGACACGGTGGCTCCCTACCAGCAGCGTTTGGGCGAGTTGAGCGTTACTAGCGGTAAGTCCTTTACTAAATCGAGGCAGGTTTCGTGGCTTGAGGCCGCCCCTGTGACCGACTACCTGCGCTCCGAGATTATCGGGCACGAGGGACGCCTGACTAAACTCAGGAATTTTAGCGAGGCAGCGATTGTGATCGTGCCAGTCGGGGCCGGGCAAGGTGCCAGTGAGTCGGTCTATGCCATCGAAGCTTCGCTGGAAAAGGCCAGCGCCTTTGTCCGTAGTCTAGATTGAGTCGCTGTCATGTATGTGACTCTCTTCCATAAACAAAGATAAAAACAGTATTTACAGATAGTTAAAAGCATTAAAAAGTCTTTATATAAAAAATTATTAATATACTTTTGCCTTTCTGCCGATAAGGGGCTAGGATCAGGGAATCACAACTTCTCGGGACCTATCCCATGGCAACCAAGGCAACGGACAAACTCAAACCCGCAGGGTTAGCTTCGGCTACCCGGCTGGTAGGCGCTTGCAAGGCGGTCGCCGAGCCTCTGAGATTTGAGGTGGTTCAGGTCCTCGGTAACGACACCTTTGGGGTGCAAGAGCTGGCACGAATCTTCGATATGCCGCAGCCGGGGATGAGCCACCATCTCAAGATCCTAGCCCGGTCGGAGCTAGTGCAGACGCGGCGCCAGGGTAACAGCATTTTTTATCGCCGCGCGCTCCAGCGCAGTGATGACGAGCTCGCCGGTTTTCTGGCAAGCCTTTACGAGACGGCTGACGCCTTGCCGCTTAGGGACGAGGTTAGGGCCAAGATTGCGTTAGTGCATGCTGAAAGGGCGGAGCAGTCGCGTGCTTTCTTTGCGCGTAACGCCAACAAGTTTAGTGAGAACCAGGCCCAGCTGTGTGACCTCGACCATTACCTGCCAAACTTGCGCGAGCTCCTCGACATGATGGAGCTCTCTGCTGCAAGCACAGTGCTGGAGGTTGGTCCGGGAGCCGGTGATCTTCTGCGCGAGCTAGCGCGCCGGTACGAGCAAGTGATCGCGCTCGACAACTCTGAGGAGATGCTGAGTATCACGCGCAAGAGCATAGGCAGCGTGCTGCGTGACCGTGTCACGTTCGTCAACGCCTCACTTGAGGACTTCGACGGCAAGGATGGCAGCCTAGACTGCGTCGTCTTGAACATGGTGCTGCATCATCTTCCGTCACCGCGGCAGGCATTTAACAGGATACGCGAGCTCCTGCGGCCTGGAGGCCGGCTGCTGCTTGCAGATCTAGGACCTCACGATCAGGAGTGGGTGCGCGAATCATGCGGTGATGTTTGGTTAGGATTCGATCCGCAAGAGCTAAGAGATTGGGCCTTGGGCGCTGGTTTTAGTGAACCACAGTCGCTTTACTTGGGGCTCAAAAATGGTTTTCAAATTCAAATTCAGTCGTTTCGTGCAAGCCATGAGGCTGCATTTCATTCATCGAAAGGAAGACAATATGACGAAGCCTGATTACAAAGTTGCCGACATGAGTCTGGCCGATTTCGGCCGTCGCGAGATCAAACTCGCCGAGCGTGAGATGCCTGCACTAATGGCACTGCGCCGTCAGTACCACAAAGTGCAGCCGCTCAAAGGCGCCAAGATTATCGGTTGCATTCACATGACCATCCAGACGGCCGTTTTGATCGAGACTCTGGTCGAGCTGGGCGCTGAAGTGCGCTGGTCTTCGTGCAACATCTTCTCGACGCAAGATCACGCTGCCGCTGCTATCGCTGCCCGTGGCATCGCCGTCTACGCCTGGAAGGGCCAGACGGTCGAAGAGGGTGACTGGTGCATTGAGCAAACCATCCTCAAAGACGGTAAGCCTTGGGACTGTAACATGATCCTCGACGACGGTGGCGACCTCACCGGCATGATCCACACCAAATACCCACAGATGCTCGCCAAAATCCACGGCATCACCGAGGAGACCACCACGGGCGTTCACCGCTTGATGGAAATGCTGGAAAAAGGCCTACTCAAAGTCCCAGCCATCAACGTTAATGACTCCGTCACCAAGGCGAAGAATGACAACAAATATGGCTGTCGCCACAGTCTTAACGACGCCGTTAAACGCGGTACCGACATGCTGCTTGCCGGCAAGAAGGCACTCGTTATTGGCTACGGTGACGTGGGCAAGGGCTCGGCACAAAGTCTACGCCAAGAGGGCATGATTGTTAAAATCACCGAGATCGACCCGATCTGTGCGATGCAGGCTTGTATGGACGGCTACGAAGTCGTGTCGCCCTACAAAAACGGCGTCAACACTGGCACGGCTGACGGCGTCGACAAGGATCTCCTGGGCCAGATCGACCTGATCTGTACCACCACGGGTAACGTCGACGTGTGTGATCGCTTCATGCTTCAGGCAGTTAAATCTGGTGCGGTGGTCTGTAATATTGGCCACTTCGATAGCGAGATTGATACCAAGTTCTTGCGTGACAACTACAAGTGGCAAGAAGTTAAGCCGCAAGTGCACAAGATCTTCCGCAATCCTAAGGACGAAGAAAACTTCATCCTCCTTCTCTCCGAAGGTCGTCTCGTCAACCTCGGCAACGCCACCGGTCACCCATCGCGCATTATGGATGGCTCCTTTGCCAACCAAGTGCTGGCGCAGATGTACCTCTACGAGAAGAAATGGGCCGACAAAAAAGACGAGCCGCTGTTCGTCAAAGTTCTACCCAAAAAACTCGACGAAGAAGTGGCCCGCAACATGGTCGAAGGTTTTGGTGGCGTCATCACCAAGCTGACCTCCGAGCAGGCTAAGTACATCAACGTCAAGGTTGAAGGTCCTTACAAGCTCGACAGCTACAAGTACTAAGTTTAGTCAGTTTGACCGAGCGCCTCCGGCAGGATCTTGCTGGAGGCGTTTTAGTATCAGTTTAGTTGAGTTGGAAGTGATGAGTTCGCTTGGACCGAACGACGTAATCAAATAAAATCTTCTTACCCCCAGACTGAGATAAGAGCCCATTAGTTGTAGTCATCGGGAGTTGATCATGCGTTCAACGATGTCCTTGGTTTTAGCCACCGTACTTGTCGGATCTGCGTGCAAGACTACTAGCGCGCCAAAAACAGCCTCGTCTACAGTCGCATCTGCTGGCAGCGGCGGCTACTCAGTTAGCTACTACACACCGGGATCGATGCCAGTTGAATGCAAGACGCCTCCTGGCTTTAATTTTAGTGACGGAGTGGCCGTGGTCGAAGGCGATCCACTTATCGACGGTGCCACATGCAGTGGCTGGTCAAGCGGCCTGCCTGATTGCACCAAAGTACTGCAGGAGAAGAAACTCTGCGGCACGATTTATAAGATTATCTACAACGGTAACGTCAAGCGCGGCTGGCTTACGGGCATTTGCCCTTGGGATCACCCGAACAATTCGGCCAAAGGCCAGTGGAATCCGTGCGGTCGCGGTCGCAGACACCTCGACTTGATGGACTCACTCTACTTTGGCTTAGGCCTTGGGGACGCGCAGAGCTGGGGTCCCGATCAAACGAGATCCCCTTGGCAGCAGAACCCGCAGGCGGCCTATGTCGAAGCCTACAAGGACGGCAAAGTGGAAGGCGTCTGGACCATCCACTAAGGCGCTGCCAGATTCGCGGCAAATGCGCCAGCTCTAGCGACAGCTTTGATTGGTGACCGGGTTCCATCCCCAGCCGTCATTGCTGTCTGCATGACTAAAATCGCAGTAACCTTGATCGTTAGCTGGTGGGCAGGAGCCTCCAGTGGCGGCATTCCATCCCCAGCCGCCATGGTTTTGGGCATCTGAGTAATCACAGCGTCCGTTACCGGTTCCCTCGTTGTGTCTCGCTCGTTTAGCACCAGCTAAAATTGCGCCGTACGGAGGAGCTCCGGCTCCCGCGAGTCCAGGGGACGAGACGGTCATACTAACTAAACCAATGATAGCGAACACGGTGCGATGGTTCATGACTTGATTGCCTTTCTAAAGCGGCCTGATGCCCGCCCTCCCAGTACTATATCGCAGCTAGTTTGGCTACTCCTCACCTCCGTCCAGATCCGACGTAACCGGTACCGCTTGGGGTGAGGTCTGCCCCATCGGCGGTAATTCCTGCACCATAGGGGAGCTGGTAGCTGGCTTAGCTTTTACCCAGATTTCCTCAAATCTTTTTTGATACCGAGCCACCACTTCGGGCTTGTCGAGATAAATCTGATTTTCATTATTTGCCATCGTCGCGTGATTGGTGAAGTTGAAGCTTCCCGTCTCGAGCATCGTGCCGTCGCGGATAATGAACTTGTTGTGCATGACGCCACGCTGGCGCCCGTAGCGGACGTCTACGCCGGCTTTGATCAAGGTTGTGACGAGCGAGTGCTCGCCCTTGCTCTGGCGCAGGTCAACCAGGACCCGTACGGGCATGCGCTTGGCGGCGAGGGCAACGTGGTGCACCAACTGATCTAAATTAATGTCATAGACGGCCAGATCTAAACTCTTTTTGGCCCCCAGAACAAATTTGACTAGTTTGGTGCCGCAGGGCTCATCCGGCGAAAAGCAGACCTCAAAGGCCTGGGGCTCAGCCGTCTGGGCCAGCTCGCCGTCGCTCACCGGCTGGGGGCGGGCTTTGTGCTTGGCACGGCGTGCCCAAGCCGGGATCGAAACGACAGCGAGTAGCAAGAGCACGGCGATGGCGCGTAGTGATCGGCGCATGGAGACCTCCAGGATTAAGAGTCATTATGGTGCCAAAGCTGCAGCCAGTTGCAAGGTCCGATCGGTGTCTTGCACAGATGTCAGCCGGGCCGAAAAAGCTGTTGCGATCGGGGACTAAGCGCGCTACACAGCCGTAGCGATTAGGAAGCCACTTAGATAGGGGATAGCGATGGGTCGTGTACTGATCATCGGCGCTGGAGGCGTCGGCGGCGTGGTTGCTCACAAGTGTGCGCAAGTACCTGAAGTTTTTGAACATATTACGTTGGCTAGCCGGACTCTGAGCCGCTGCGAAAAGATTCGGGACGACGTCTTGGCCCTGACTGGCCGGAAGATCGACGTGGCCAAGGTCGATGCCGACAACGTGCCTGAGACCGTGGCCCTGATTCGTAAAGTAAAGCCCGACCTCGTCTTGAATGTGGCGCTGCCTTACCAAGACCTAACGCTTATGGATGCCTGCCTTGAGGCTGGCGTGAACTACCTAGACACCGCCAACTACGAGCCCAAAGACGTCGCCAAGTTTGAGTATAAGTGGCAGTGGGCTTACAAGGACAAGTTTGAGAAGGCTGGCCTCATGGCCCTCCTCGGCTCGGGCTTCGACCCCGGTGTGACCAACGTCTTTTGCGCCTATGCGCAGAAGCATCTGTTTGACGAGATCCACACGGTGGACATTGTCGACTGCAATGCCGGTAGCCACGGTAAGGCCTTCGCCACCAACTTCAACCCCGAGATTAACCTGCGCGAAGTGACCCAGGACGGCAAGTACTGGGAGAACGGTAAGTGGGTCGATGTGAAGTCGATGTCGATGGCGGAGACCTTCGATTTCCCAGGCGTCGGCCCGCGTAAAGCATATTTGATTTACCACGAAGAGCTCGAGTCGCTCGTCTTGCACATTAAGGGACTCAAAAAGATTCGCTTCTGGATGACCTTTGGCGACGAGTACCTGACGCATATGCGCGTGCTGCAAAACGTCGGCATGACTCGTATCGATCCCGTCATGTACAAAGGCACCCCAGTCGTGCCGATGGAATTCCTCAAGTGCCTCCTGCCAGATCCAGCTAGCTTGGCCGAGGGATACACGGGCAAGACTTCGATCGGCTGTATCATCGAGGGCATCAAGGACGGTAAACCGCGCAAGGTTTTCCTCTACAACATCTGTGACCATGCAGAGTGCTACAAAGAAGTGCACGCTCAGGCCGTCAGCTACACTACCGGTGTCCCGGCGATGATCGGTGCGATGATGATGATGACTGGCGCCTGGAAGAAGGCTGGCGTCATGCATATGGAACAAATGAATCCTGATCCGTTCCTAGAAAAACTGGGTCAGCACGGCCTGCCATGGCATGTAAAGGATCTTTGAGATGAGCGACGTCAGCACGACCTCTGGAGTCAAGACGGGGATGTACGCAGTCGACGCGGCTAAGGTGCCGGATAGCCCAAGTTGGGTGATCGACCTGGCGGCGCTCGAGGATAATCTCCGCACTCTGGCGAGCGTCCAGGAGCGTGCTGGCTGCAAGATCTTGATTGCGCTTAAAGGCTTTGCGACGTGGAGCACATTCCCACTGGTGCGTCGTTACTTGAGCGGTGCGACGGCCAGTGCGCCGCATGAGGCCAGGCTAGCACATGAAAAGCTCGGTGGTGAGGTGCATGCCTACGCCCCAGCGTATAGCGATAGCGATATCGAAGAGTTGCTACCCATTTGTGACCACCTAGTGTTTAACTCGCTCGCCCAGTGGCAGCGCTTTAAACCACGGATCGAGGCGCACAACGTTGCTAACCCGACGCGTCGCATCTCGTGTGGCCTCAGGATCAATCCTGAGCACCGGGAAGTGGCTGTGGCTCTATACGATCCGTGTGCTCCAGGGTCCCGGCTTGGCGTCACCCGTGAGGCCTTGAATCCTGAACTACTTGATGGCCTCGAGGGTCTGCACTTTCACACCCTCTGCGAACTAGACTCGGACGCACTTGAGCGCACGCTCAAAGTCGTCGAGGAGAAGTTTGGCGCGTTTTTACCGAAACTCAAGTGGCTAAATTTTGGTGGCGGCCATCATATCACGCGTCCGGGCTATGATATCGACCGTTTGGTGCGATTGGTCCGTGATGTGCGCGAGCGCTACAATCTTGATGTTTACTTGGAACCTGGTGAGGCGGTGGCAATTCGCACCGGCGTCCTCGTTGCTACCGTGCTCGATATCGTTGATAACGGTGGCCCGATTGCCATTCTCGACACGAGTGCCACGGCCCATATGCCTGATGTCCTCGAGATGCCCTATCGTCCCGAGGTAGTTGGTGCCGGCAAGCCCGGGGAGAAGGCCTTTGATTACCGTCTTGGCGGACTTACTTGTCTAGCTGGTGATATGATCGGCGCCTATTCTTTTGATAAGCCGCTGGAGATTGGCCAGCGGATAGTGCTGCTCGATATGTCGCACTACACGATGGTCAAAACCAGTAACTTTAACGGTGTGCGTCTACCGTCCATTGTTCTTCGTCACAAAGACGGTAGCTACGAGCTGGTCAAGAAGTTTGGCTACGAAAGTTATCGCGATCGCCTTAGCTAAAAGTCTTTTTAAGGGGGTCGCGTGCGGTGGCGGCTTTTCACTCGCCGCCTTCGCCGCCGCCTTCGCCTCCCTCGGCGCCATCAGGTCCTTCGGCAGCCTCGTTGTCGAAGCCTTCTTTTTTCGCCTCCGGCGATTTTTCTTTGGCCTTGAACATATAGTGGACGACGCAAATCATGGATCCTGTCAGTAGATTGCAGGCTTCGCGGTTACGCATGTTGACGCAGCTATTGAGTAGCAGCGGCGTTCCAATGACACAGGCGCGGCCTTTGTTGCGGATTTTGGTGTCATTAAGAGGGCTCTTGTCGTCGCTTGGTTTCTTGATCAATGCTGGTAGAGCGACGCGGGTCACAAATATGCCCATCTCGCGGAGACTGCCTTTAAACTCGTTTGGAGTGACGGTTTTCGGATTGACCTTCATGAAATCCCAGAAGTCTTCGACGCGGTGGAAGTCTTTTCTGATCTTGAAAAAATGACCGCGGTATTTTTTGAGGGTATCGTTGATACGGGTGATTTTAGTGCCACCTGCATTGACGGTTTCATTGCCGGAGACTTTGCGTAGAAATTCGTACAGCTGGTCGAGTTTCATATCGACGAACTCGCTGATCATTTCTTTTGCTTGTAGCTTTGGTAGACCTTTGGTGGGGCCTTCGGCTTCGAAGTTTTGATCGACAATCTTATCGGCGACGGGATCAGGGGCGCCATCACCGCTAAAGCTGCTGCTTCCGGAGCCGCTACCTGAGCCACAGGCCGTGAGGCCAATGGTCACTAGACAAACTACAACGGTGGCGTGGAGCCTCCACTTGGGCGTGCTTCCTCTATGGTATGATGGACACATTGTTCATCTCCCCGGGCTGACACCCGGCCACCTCTAAAAAGAACATGTTTACATAGAACTCGCGTCCTTATCGGCAAAACCGCCAAGTAACTTTAGATAACCCTACAAAACGATGGAATTATAGGTGTTTTTAACTGGTTAAACACCCCGAAATTTTCTCTTAAAGTTTTACTTCGAGATGCCGATAGAAGGTGGTCTAAATTCTCGCCTTGGGGGCCATGTTCATGAGCGGCAATAAAAACAAACACTTCAACCTCCGCAAACAGCACAACTCCGACTTAATTCGGCGGATGCGCAACGGTGAGCCGCTCAATACCATCGACAGTAAGAGCAGCTGGTACCCACCGAGACCAGTGATCAAGAAAGATGAGAGCGAAATGGCGCGCGTTTACGGGACGTCGGTCACCGAGAAGGCCCAAGAGCTAACTCTCAGCGCCGTTCAAGATGGCGACGTGGCTGCGATTACACGGTTCCGCGCCAGTTAAAAAAGTGCTCAGTAAGTTTCCATCGCGACAGAACCGAGGTTCTTTTTCCCACGGTTGAGAATCTTTTTATCCAGTGATTTATTACTATACAGGCTGAAATTATTGCTCTGTTGGCTGGAGCGTGCCCTAGAGCGTTTAGCATGAGTGCTACGCTGAGGGGTTGCGCAGGCTACGAGTAAAAGGATTGCAGCGATACCTAGGGCTTTGCGCCGGATTCCGTGCGTGAACATAGTCTCTTCTCCCTCTATGGCCAGCAATCAGGGATGTGGGCCGTTCCCGGGCCGCACTGACGGCCCATGGGGGGTTTCGGCTAGCTGGTCACGAACTTTAGGGAAATCAGCAAACTACGCAAAATAGTTACAAAATAATATTTACTTGGCGACAATCCGGTCCCGGCCATCGAGGTACGGTCTGAGAGCTTGCGGGATATAAACACTGCCGTCGGCGCGTTGGTGGTTCTCGAGGAGTGGGATCAACACGCGCGGCGAAGCAATCGCCGTATTGTTTAGCGTATGGCAGATGCGATTTTGCCCACTCTTGTCTTTGTAGCGCAGCTGAAGCCGTCGCGCTTGGAATTCATGGAAGGTCGAGCAGCTGTGGGTTTCGCTATAGGCCGTACGCGATGGCATCCAGGTCTCGATATCGTGTTTACGGACCTGACCTTGGCCCAAATCTCCGGTGCATACATAAACGACGCGGTACGGCAGCTCAAGTGCCTGTAATACCGCCTCAGCGTTGCCGAGAAGCTCGTCATGAAATTTGGCTGATGTGGCCTCGTCAGCTGGACCAATGATCACTTGCTCGATCTTTTGAAACTGGTGCACACGGTAGAGTCCGTGGGTATCTTTACCGTAGGTGCCAGCCTCACGCCTGAAACAGTTGCTCCAGGCCATGACTTTAACGGGCAATGACGCTTCCGGCAGGATCTCGTTGGCATGATAACTGGTAAGCGAAACCTCGGCCGTTCCCACGAGCGCCATGTTGTCGCGCTCACACAGATAGGCCTGCTCGCGCCCGGTTGGGAAGTAGCCGGTACCAGTCATCGCCTCTTCACTCACAAGCACGGGGATCGACAGCGGGGTAAACCCGCGCTTGATCAGCAAGTCAAAAGTAAACCGCAGTACGGCTTGTTCTAAGCGTGCACCGTCGCCGCTTAAGACGTAAGAACGACTGCCCGCTAGCTTGACACCGCGCGCGACGTCGATAATACCGAGGCTTTCGCCGAGCTCCATGTGACCCTTGGGCTTGAAATCAAACTGTGGCGGCGTGCCCCAGCGTTTGACTTCGACATTTTCTGTATCGTCCCGACCAACAGGTACATCCGCACGCGCCGGCTGCGGCACGAGTAGCATCAGCTGATCAAATTCTGCGCGCTTGGTTTTGAGCTCGGTGTCTAGGGCCTCGCACTGCGTCTTGATCGCACCCACTCTGAGCTTTAGCGCCTCGCGCTCGGACGGCTGGCTCTGGCCGATGGTTTTTGAAAGCGTGTTGCGCTCTGCCTGCAGGGTCTCCCACTGCACCTGCAGCGGCCGGATAGCGCTATCGAGTTCTAGTAAGCGATCGAGATCGAATTTGATGCGCTTATCAATGGCGCCGCGACGCACTGCTTCAGTCTGCTCACGAATGTACTTGATGTCCAGCATGGTGCCCAGGATCCCTATCTAGCTTTGGTGGTGGCTACTGCAATTCCCTATGGGTCAGCGTAACGCGAATCTGATACTCTAGCAAAGACCAGCAAACTCAAAGTAGCAACTGATCACGTGGTGAGGTCCGGCGGATAATGTTGACGATTAAAAACATCAGTGCGCTTCTCGCAGCAGCAATGGTCTCGTCCCCTCTACTAGCCGTAGGCTCAGGATCTGCATCAAAACTACAGACCAATGACAGCTGGTTTACACCGCCCATCGATCCCGACTATCCCCGCAGTGATCTACTCGTCCCCGCTGTGAGCTTTATCCTGCCGGGATTTGGCCAGTTTATCAACGGTGAATACCTGAGCGGTAGTGTCTACGCGGGGCTCGCCCTGGGTTCTGTGGTGTACTCGAATGCCACAGCTCGGGCCAATGATCTCGCGCGGGCTAAACTCTTTGCGGAGCGCCGGGCGGAAACTTATGGCCTCAAGCTTGAAGAAGTCCGAGACCAAAAGGACGTCGCCGCGCGCAAAGTCATGCTGGCGGGGCTAGTCTATCAGGGTTCAGGTGGCTTCAGTGCTTACCAGGCGTTCCGCCTCTCGGCCACGACGCGTCAGGCTACGGGCCAGTATCAGTTCCTCGGGCGGGACGAGACGCCGATGGATATCCTAAAATCCACGGTGGATTTTAAGTACCTAAAACGAAGCAGTACTTGGATACCGCTCGCCATCGGCGGCGCCTTGGCCGGTCTCAAACTGTCGCTACCGCCGGGTGACACGAGCGAGCGCTCGCCATTCACCACGGCAGATGCCTTTTTCACGACGAGCTTTTCAGGTAACGCCGGTACTCACGAGGAGGCGATGTTCCGCGGGTGGGTGATGCCGGTTCTGCGCGAGTACACTGGTAGCGACGGCTGGTCCAATGTTGGTCAAGGCGTGATTTTTGCTCTGGCCCACCTTTCGACCGTATCAGTGCCGTTGCCGCAGTTCCTCCTGGGACTCCACCTCGGCAACGTGACACAGCGCAATGGTTGGGAAATGGGCGAGGCGGTCTTCATCCACACATGGTGGGACATCATCGCCTTCTGGACGCAGTTTCAATACAACTCCAAATATGCAAAAAGCCCTGTTGCGAGTGCGGCACCGGCAGTGCTATGGTTGCCGCCGCTCGAGTGGGTCTTCTAGCCTCTGGCTACCTGCGCGAGATATCTCGAGAAATCTAAGGTAACTTTAGCGCAGCTGCTACCGTGAATACGACGCAACCAACCAACAACAATAAGTTTAGCGACGAGGCCTCCCTGAGGGCGCCTGCCGTATGGGAGCAGCTTGGACTCGGGGCTAGGCCTGTGTTCCTAGCGCCCCTTGCCGGCGTGTCGGATGCGCCCTTTCGCCGCATCGCGAGTGCGCAGGGGGCGACGCTGACTTATGTGGAGATGCTGTCGGCGACAGCGCTCCTTTACGAGAGCCGCCGCACGCTGGAGATGATGCGACGTCATCCCGAGGAGCGGCGCCTTGGCGTCCAAATCACCGGCAAGACGGCCGATGAAGTGGCGCGTGCAGTAGAGGTGCTGGACAAGCATCCTTTTGAGACCATCGACATCAATATGGGGTGCCCCGTTAGCAAGGTGGTCAAGAGTGGCTGTGGAAGCGCCATTCTCAGAGACCCTGAGCGTGTTTATGAGACCGTGCGGTTAGCGGTTCAAGCAACGGGCAAACCTCTTTCCGTTAAGATTCGGCTCGGCTGGGACCGCAGCAGTTACACCTACCGTGAAGTGGCCGATGCTGCCGCACGAGGCGGTGCCGCTTGGCTTACAGTGCACGGGCGGCTGCGCTGCGACGACTATGCCGTGCCGGTTGATCTCGAGCGCATAGCGGAGATCAAAAAGCAGCTCTCGATCCCAGTAGTGGGCAACGGCAATATCTTTTCGCGAGCCGACGCCATCTGGATGCAGGAGCACACCGGCGTCGATGCCGTCATGGTCAGTCGCGGGGCACTAGGTAACCCCTGGTTATTCCGTGACTTAACGGAGGGCGAGAGACCGGTGACTCTGGCTGAGTGGCAGGATGCCGTGCAGGCACACCTGAGCTGGCAGCTCGCCGCGTACGGCGAAAAAGGCTTTGCCGCTGTGTGTATGCGCAAGCACCTACTCTGGTACGTCAAGGGTTGGCCTGGAGCCAAGCGCCTGCGTGAAGAGTTGTCGCACGTCGATACTTTAGCTGAAGCTGGCCGACTGATTGGGCTTTTTGCCGCATCACTGGCCGGGGAAGGCTACAGTGAACGGTTGCCGCTCACCCAAGAGAGCGACAGCGCGCAGCGCTTCCTTTGGGACCCCAAATACGACATGGACCGACAGCTCGATCGCGGTGTCGGCGATGATCAATTAACGCCAGTTTGACGTTAAGATAAACAAATTAGGTTTGTTGCTATGTCATAAAGACGTACTTCAATGAAATGAAGATAATTTCATTGACTGTACTCTCAGTATTTTATAATAAAGCATCGGTTTTTACCAAAATCTTCGACATTGTTAGCGAGTCGTTTCCCCCCCAGTTAACTCATGATATCAAGAGGGTATGCAGATGAGTGTTCGTACGGCTTACAACTCGGGGCTTTTGCCGGTGGTCCAGAGTTTGGCTTTGCTGCTGAGTGCGGGTAATGCCTACGCTGTGGAAGAGGCGCTAAGTCCTGAAGAGGAGCACAGGGAAGAGCTTAAGCTGGAAAAGCCCGCCGCACCATTGGCGCCGGCTGCGGCCTCGTTCTACGGCAACTTGGAGTTGCGTCATCGGGCGCAGCGTGAACTCCTGCAGGACCACGGCCCTGGTCGCCTCAAGTTCGGCCGGCGTATTCTCGACAGCGATCAAGTTGTAAATGACAAGCCAGCTATGCTCGTCAGGCCGACGGTGGGTGTGCAGCTCTTTGACAAGAGTCTAGACACTTCGTTTACTTATCAGTTTCAAAACAGTATCGGTGACAACCGCATCCTCAAAACTGACATCTTTAACAACACTCAGTGGAGTGCTCTTAGCGGTAAATTTAACGACAAGAGTCCATGGACTTTTGGGCCATCGGCGTTCACGAGTTTCATGACCGGGAGCGTCAGTGGTGCCAACTTCTCCTACACGGACCTCGGCTTTTACGGCGAGGCCAACTACCAGACGGCAATTCCTGGTGGTGACGGTGCGGTCAGAGTCTACGGCAACCCGGTGGGTGAATTTTACAGCCAAGAGTATTCAAAACAAAATCGTCAAAAAGCGTCTCTGGTAGAGGCCGACATTGGCACCCGCACTAAGAGCGAGCTGGCCCTCGCTGATTTGACCACAGATGCCGCTGGCAATGTCACCGTGCAACCGACGCATCCCGTGGTTATTGCCTACTACGGTCTGGCCTTGAGTTACATGCCCAGTCTCGTTAAAGGTCTGACGGTTCAGGGCGGCTGGGACGTGGTGCAAATTTGGAAACCGCAGTACTCGGTGCGGGACATGGACGGCTCGCTTACCACTGAGCTCGACCACTACTCTAATAAGGCACTGACCTTTAACCGCCTGCAGCTTAGCTACAGGGTCAACGACCGCGTGAGTATTGTGAACCAAACGCGTCATTACGTCGGTGGGTTCTACCAGTACGGTATCAACACGAATCATCCCGACGAGGCCGATCAGGTCGGTAAGGTGTCGTGGGAGAATAGGCTGAGCCTGATGGTTACCTTATTCTAAATTCTAAATTCTAAATTCTAAATTCTAAATTCTAAATTTACGGCTAGGGGCCTGCGAATCTGCGTAAAGTAGATGCAGGCCCTTATTTCAGCAGCCTCAGGATAGAGCGCACGGACCGCCGTGCCGTATGTCCGCACCTGCTCCAGGTAGCCGCGCTCGGAGCAAAATGCTTCGAGAACTGTATCGGTGAGGCTAGCGCTGTCGCCAGGGGTCGCAAACCTAGTTGTTTTGTAGTCGACAACCAGGAACCTACCAGGTGTGGTCTCAGCTAAAAGGTCGAGCGATCCTGTGACTAGTTCTGCGCCACGCTTGTAGACGACTGGGAGCTCAGTCGCTAACCTCACGGTACTTGACCGCAATGCCGTAATCCAAGGGTCTTCTGTAATGGCTGCGACCTCGCTCAGAATCGCATCACGCCATTTGGCCCAAGTTTTTACATGGCCGAGTAGCGTTTGCCAGGCTGCCATGCTGTCGAACTGACTTCCGTTCATGTAAGCCTCGAGTGCGCGGTGCGTAAGCGTCCCGACGAGGGCCGCCATCTTAGGCTCCATCTGGGCCTCAAGACGCAGCGGTAGGCGCGTGGTGGCAGATGCACCGCGATCCGCCTCGTGGCGTGACGGGGCGACGATCGTCACTTCGCGCGGTACATCGGTACGCGCGACTAGCTGATCCAAGGTGGACGTCAGTCTGTCGGAGTTGCTGCGCCTCACGTCTGGGCCAGCAAGAGTCAAGGCAGCGGCGACACTGCTCCAGTGTGAGGTTTCCTGATAGCTGAGTAATTCAGCAGCAGCAGCGGCAGCAGCGCCTGATGCTGCGCTCGTCTGATTTGCCTGCCGCCAACGGTAGGGCCTGGTTGTCCTACTGTCGGGCCCGTGATGGATCGCCTCAGCCAAGCGTGGATAGACCACGGTGCTTGCTAGTCCCTTGATGCGTGCGGGTGCGTGACCACTGATCAGAAGATACTGCCTGGCGCGCGTCAACGCTACGTAGAGTAAACGCTCGCACTCAGCACCGACGCTCGTCTCTGTTGCCTCGAGCACTTGCCTAAACTGGGCATCAGCCTGTGGCTGTTCGGTGCTCGTCCCGACATAATAGAGACCTGGACTCTGCTCATCATCGACTCCTTGAGCCCAGTAGCTATCGCGTTGCCCCCATGGACGCCCAGTGTCCATGACGGCGACCAGCGGGAACTCAAGTCCCTTGGCCTTGTGAATCGTCATGAGCGTCACGCCGCAGCGACGTCCCGCTGCGTTGCCAAAGTCGTCGCTTTGAGCCATGTCCTCTAGCCTCTCGACTAAAGGTACTAGGTTTACCAAATCTTGGTCTTCGAGCATCATGACGAGCTCGACGAGCCGCACGAGATTGCGCCGCGCCAGATCAGCATCTTCATCTTGGTACAGGGACGGGTGACTGTAAGCGGCAAAGGCACCTAGCTGACGTAGCGCCTCCAAGAGTAGCTCATGTGGTAACATGCGACCCGCGAGACGCCGGAGTTTTTTCAGCGTCGTAGCGACGGCAAATCCCTGGGCCTCGAGCTGTGCGGTGATGCGGTCACCGGCAAGCTCTTGGCCTTTAAACTGAGCAATCAGTGGTAGCATCGCTGCGTCACTTACACCGCCGATGGGACTTCGTAGCACGGTAGCTAGGGCAACGAGATCTGTAGGGAGCGCCAGGAATCTCAGTAACGCCGCAAGGTCACGGACCTCGGTACGCGCGAAAAACCCACGTTCTTCCTCCCTCTGGCACGCCACCGAGCGGCGCCGCAGCGCCGCCTCGACAATGGCAGCATGAGTTGACGAGCGATAGAGGATGCAGCAGTCACTGGCTACTAGCGGGCGGTAGCCACCACTGGCTTTGTCAAATACGGGATACTCGTGGCCAGTGGCCAAAATTTCTGCCAATGTCGCCGCCAGCATGTCCGCCTCGACCATGGCAGGTTCCAAGTCACTATCCTTGGCGACCGTTACGAGTGGTAGCACTAAGACGCATCCGTCGTCCGGCACCCAGAGCTTGTCATCGACCGCGGCAGTGTGATGCGGTGGAAAGCTTTCATCCTGCCGAAATACAGCATTGACATAGTCGAGCACCACCTGGGCCGTGCGGAAGCTAGCCGTCAGCGGGGCGTCCCTCAGGCTCGCAGAAAGCTTGGTCCGCGCATCGTCCATCACAGCTGGATCGGCCTCGCGGAATCCATAAATCGACTGCTTACTGTCGCCAACGATGAAGACCGAGGGCGCGAGACCGTTCGTGCTGTCGATTCCCTCGCCGGCGAGCATAGGGGTGATGAGCTCGTCAAATACAGCCCACTGCAGGCGGCTGGTATCCTGAAATTCGTCGAGCAGCACGTGCTGAATGGTGTGCGCCAGAAGAAAGCGTGCACCGGCGCTGGCAGCCCCATGCAAAAGCTCAAAGCCACCTTTGACTAAATCGCGAAACTCCAAGGCCCCCGACTGGTGCTTCAAGTTTTCACGCAGCGCCCTATAGATGCGGTAAAGCTGATAGTGACTGGTACCTATCCGCGTCAGGTGGATGAGTTGGCGCTCGTCGACGTGCTGCCTTACCGCAGTTTCCACCACGCTGATGGGCTGCAGCAGGGCGTCACGTTTCGCGCCCTTAATGTAGCGCGCACTGATTTTAAGATCCGCCTTGGTCAGTAACTCGGTTGCCAGCAAGGCACCAAAATCAGCTGCAGCCAGAGCCTCCAGCACCGCCTGGCGCCGTACCTCGTTGCTTATGCTCAAGGCAACAGCCCGCATAGCATCGGTAATGGTAGCCATCAGCTGAGCCTCGGAAGGATCAGCAACCGTGTCAATCCAGGGTATGAAAGCGCCGCCCCGCGCCGCCGCAAGGCGCTCGCTGTACCATACGTAGGTATCTTGGCGGTCCAGCGCTCCGAGATAACGCTGAAGGGCCAAAACCCCGCCGTCAGGCACTGAGCTGAGTAAGTCGTCAGCCCATGGCTCGCCTTTGGTCAGAGCGCGCATGAGCAGCTCGCCGGTGGCGCGCCAGGCCTGGGCGTCTAGTTTCTGCGAGCTGTCCGGATCAAGTAGCGTGGTGGGCCCGCCGCTGCGCTCATCAGGGCTAGCATCAGGACGCGCCTCAAAGGGGAACTTACTCACCCACTCGAGAAAGAGACTGTCGATCGTAGAAATCCGTAGCAACTGCGACGACGCCAAAAGGCGCGGAGCGAGCTCCGCTGCCGGGATGGGCGGCGGTCGCCGCTTCCCCCCACTGCTGGCGTCGTAAAACTGCCGCATCCTTTCGTCAAACGAGCGCTGCTTTTCTGGTTTAGCCAGTAGGTCTGCCGCTTCAGCCAATATGCGAGCACGCATCTCGCCCGCCGCTTTTTTGGTAAAGGTCACCGTCAGCACGGAGGCTGGACTGGCACCAGCACTGACCAAGTGCAGGAATCGCTGACTTAGCTGAAAAGTCTTGCCGCTGCCAGCGGACGCGGCAACGAGAAAACTAGCGTACGGGTTCTGAGGATTTGCGGCAGTCATGTGCATGGTGTCTCAGTCGCCCTCAGTGGCATCTGGTTGTGGATTAATTAAATCGCCACGCGTCAACGTCAGGGCCGGGTCGTCACGGCGGCAGACGCCGCTAAGCTCACAGTAGCCGCAGCGCCTAGCATCCGGGCTAAAGTTTCCGTTGGCCAGAACCTCTTGATGGCGCAGCGTCCACTGCTCCTCGAGATTCTGCACTGCTGCACCCAGATCCTCGGGCGTGCGGCTGGTGATTAAGCCAGAGGCTTTTGCTGCGGGGATTGCGCGATGTCCAGCGAGCCCTTCAGTCCAAGCACCATTGAGGATACTCCAATACCCGGTCACTGCTTGCGTCAGCGGGAGCTCGCCGTGTGCCGTGGCTAAGGCCCAGGCATAGAGCAAGAGCTGTGGGGACTCAGCGCGCGTCATGGCACCGCGGTCCGGCGCCCCCCTACGTTTATAGTCAGTGATAAGATGCCAGTCTCCCCACCGGATCACACTATCGATCACGCCTCTAAGCTCGACGGCTATACCGCCAACCTCGACGGTGATGGGAGAGCCATCGGCATCTTGGAGGCTCGATTCCTCTAGGCTTTGAAGCGGGATATCTACGAAGAGTCGCTGCACATGACACGCGAATGCGGGCCAGGCATGACGCGAGAGATGAAGGGCAAGAGGACTCTCGTGCTGTTCGGCAGGCATGAGCTTGGTTGTGAGGAAGGACAGACGCCCCAAGAACATCTGCAAGGTTTCATCGCTGGCGACAGATGCCGTCTTCAAGATCTCGCGCAGCGGCGGCAAGACAGTCTCATCGGCGCAGCGGCCACTGAAGAAACCCTCAAGCACTTTATGTAGCCAGTCGCCCTCGTGCCTATGCTCACGTCGCTCAGGCAGCTCTGCCCGGCGTATGCCGAGTTTATAGGCTAAGAACCGATACGGACAGGCTAGCAGATATTCTAGCGATGTCGCCGATTGCTTCGTGATTAGCTGCGCTGCCAGGGCCTTGGACGTCGCACCACGCAGGCCTGTCCGCGCCGTGTGATGAGTGTCACGCTGAGCGAGGGTGTCTGAGGTTGCTGGGGCGATGCGGCCGAGGTCGGCGTGTCCTTCTATTTCAGTCGCCTCGCCTAGAGCCACTGCCGTCTCGATAAACCGTGACCGTACTACCGTGTCGCTCCCGCGACTTTCAGGATACATCAGGACCATGGCAGGAAGCCTGGAACGTAACAGGTGAAAGGTGGTGTCTTCTATCGCCTCGAGGAGGTGCCACCCAGGCAAACCTATTTTTGTTTTTAGGTAGTGGTCAACGAGGTGATCGCGCGGCAGTGCCCGCGGGAAGTCACCTTCGCTGCAGCCCAGTACGATCACCAAATCAAAGGGAACGTAGCGCGCCTCAGCTACACTCAGGACCTGGAGACCAGAAAGCGGATCGCCAACGCTACGCACATCGAGGGCCAAGAGGCGATCACGTATGAGGCCCAAGAACTCGCGTTGGCTAAACCTGGTCGGCAAACCTGCGGCAGCCGTGGCCATCTGGGAGAGAAAATCTTCAATCGCCGTCACTGCCGAGATCGTTAGGCTCACATCTCCGTCGGCAGCTAAAGTGCTGTGATCACTTGCGGCCATGACGTCGCGTAGCACCCAGCTAAGCTGCTCGGTCCACTGGCTGATGACTTGATTCGGTGCGGTAGAGCCACCAAGTAGGGGGCCAAGACGTTGGGTAAGTTCAAGAGCCACGGCACGCGAAGCGGGCGGCAGGAGCTCACGCAGGTCCGCGAGCGTCGGAGGCTTTTCCACCGAGGTCAGCGCCGTTGTGAGCTCTAAGGCCAAACTGCCGTCACCCGCCGCAGCCCAGGCCAGGGTCAAAGGATGCGCCAGCAGCGCCAAGAGTTGCGCTGAGTTTGGGCGGCCATCCAGCACGTCAAAGAGCGCAATCAGCCAGGTACCAATCTCCGTCTGCGCGAGCGGCGTGCCCAGAGCCAGGTTAGGTTTGAGCTTGGAGTCTTTGAGTAGCGCCCGGAGCGGCTTGCCGTAGATAGCATCGTTGGTAACGAGAAGCGCAATCGAAGAGGGCGCGAGACCCTGGCCAGTGGCCGCTTCTGCCAGCTGCAGGGCCTCGGCCACCTCGCTCATGAGCGAGTCGCACTTTACGACCTGTAGCCATCTGGCGGTGGTTGCCTGGTCTGTCGCCGGGACCACGCTGGAACGTGGAAGCGAGGCTGGGTCGTCCGCCTCGAGCATCTTGATGAGCAGCTCAATCGGATTATGAGTGCCGCTAAGTTGTGGCGGCGCACTCATCCAGAAGTGCACATCCGCGCGTCTCGCCAGCGTGCTGAGAAGCGGCGCGTGCATACTCTGGGCACTGGTGACTCCGACGATGTAGAGGCGTTGCCACGGTGGGGCGTGTTCTGACCATGTGGCGGCTAAGGCCTGACTCTGGGCAGCCAGATGACGCTCCTCCGGCATGGCACCTAGCCAAGTGGCAGTGGCGTTATAAAACTTATCGGCCAAGGCCCTAAGCTCAGCAAAGCGTTCGCCCAAAGTGTCGATGCCACCTTCAGAGAGAAAGCTGCTCCGCTTCACTTCGCCAGCCAGGTAGTCAATCTGCTCCAGTGGCAATTGCCAGTCGGTGAGCTCGGCCAGGAACTGCTTGATCTCGTGCTCATGGCCGGGAAGCAGGTGCTTGTAGCTAGCCTCCTTGAGGAGAGCAGCTAGCAGCAGCTCTTGGCCCAAATCACCGACGGCGGGAACCGTCGGTCCAATCTGCATGGCCGCGGCATGGGAGCGGACAAAGTCGTCTAGAGTGTAAGTGCGCGGCGGAATGAAAGCCGGTCGCGTCCGTGCCAGCATCGCGTGTAGCCACGGCACCAGGCGTTTGGTCGGTAGGACGACGTGAAGCGAGCCAAGATCGTTACCCGGCAGTCTGGCCAGCTCGTTGGCAAGTTCCGTGATCAGGCATGTCGCGGCCGGCCATAGCGTGAGGCCGGCGGCAGTTTGGTCCGGACTGGTAGTCATGAATGATCGTCCTGTCGTCCTGTCGTTCTCCAGTTGTTCCGCGATGGTCCACAACTAGCCTTCGACCCTACAACTGAGGTACAAAATAAGAAAGCCATCATTGCAAAATCGAACGGCTAGCGACGCCTACTCAGTGAAGTCCGCTGTGGAGTATCAATGCTGAATGGTCAGGGCGTGATTCGCCATCTTTTGGGACTTTATGCTAGCCAGGACGCGGTCATCGGACCGCTGCTGCGCGCGCTCCCGCTCAATGCCACTACGAGGCAGGTCCTAAGCCTTAGTCGGGCCGAGCAGACTGGATATCTGGAGGCTTTGTGGAAGCACAACCAGGGCGGTAACAGCGCGCCTGCTAACGTCGCTGGGTCAGATTCTGTCTACGAGCCCCGGCAACTGGCAGGTCTCTTTCGCCGCTTCAATCAGCTTCCCTGCACCGTGAGCACGCGCGTCAAGCGGGCAGCACTCCTCTCTGGGTTAGACCCACAAACGGCATCCGTACTGCTACTCGGTGATGACGACCTTCTCAGTGTCGAACTCTGCCGCCTTGGCTATCAGCACGTGACCGTGGCGGACTGTGATCAAGATTTGTTGGCAACGATCCGGCGTGAGACGGCCAAAGCACCGGCGCCGCCGCGGATCATCGCTGCCGACTTTCGCGAACTCCCAGATCTTGGGATCAAGGCTGATTTGGTGGTGCTTGATCCTCCTTACACCTTGGACGGAGCCAACAGTTTCCTGCGGCTTGCCGTTAAACTGGCGCGCCCCGAGTCCACCATTGTGCTCATGGTTAACAAGGAGATCATGGGGCCAGCCTATGCTGGGCTCACTGCTCAGGCAAAAACCTTAGGCCTTAGTCTCAAAGCGCATCACGAGGGGTTTAACGCTTATCCCATAGGCAGTATGTCGCGGCTCATTATGCGCCTCGCTTGGTGGCACTACATGGGCGTGCCGCTCGGTGCAACGAGCAAGCGCGAAATTTATTTCTATTCGGACTGTTTTTTATTCACTGTCTCCTAAACATCATGTGGAGCCCCGCCCCTGAAATGATAACCAAACAAAAAATGTTGTTGGCTAGTGTTGTCTCTTTGAGTTTTTTCATCGCGACAGCGGGGTGCAAATCTACGGGCAGCCGCAATGGCTTGAAAGTGGTTGGTGGCACTAAGGATGAGAGCAGTTTTCCCGCTACCGTCGCCCTGGCCGCGGTCAATGCTAACGATGATCTATTGATATACTGCACAGGTACCTTTGTCAGAGACGACCTGCTCGTAACGGCAGCGCATTGCACGGCGGCACCGGGGACCGCGAAGTTTGTACTATTCGGCAAAGCGCCGCATTGGCAGGGGCAGGGACAGCGGCCATCGACTAGCCTCTATACGGTGCATCCTGATTTTTCTATCGAAGAACCCTCGCCGCGTCCGACCGATGTGGCATTTCTCCATCTCCCGCGTGGCACCGCAACAGCGGACATGATAGCGAACATAGCTGTTGAGGAAGACTGGTCGGACCTGCCCGTGACGATGGTTGGATACGGTGGATCTGAGCCGAGCTGGAAGTGGGATCTACTCGGTGTCAGACGTATTGGTAAAAATCAGGTCGCTGGATTTTGGTACGGTGGCCCTTACCGGATGATCAAGGTGACGACGGAACAGCCAGTCAACCCGAGTGACAATGCTGCCATCAACGAAGGCGATTCGGGCGGGCCGCTTTACAACAACCGGGGCGAACTGGTGGGCACTGGCCAGAGCGGCCGCTTCCTTGAGGATAAAGGCCACTGGGATACGCGTTTCATTGACCTTCAGGTGCCAAGTATTGCGCGCTATGTGAAGGCTGAATTTGCAGGTCAAAATCAAGTCCTGGACATTAGGCAGGCAAAGTCGCAAGCGGCTCTCGTGGACTCAAGTGGTGCGGTTGGCCGCTGCATCGACAATAGCGGCTTCGGCTACGGCCCCATGGTGGCCTGCGGTACGCGCAAGTGTGCAAAAAAGGCGGCCGATCTAAAAGAATCGTGCCTTGTCTGGCCCACACTCGAGGGTCGCGACTTCTGCAGCAAAAATGTGGGCCGTGGCTTCGGCCCCATTTTCACCTGTAGCGGTCAACGGTGTGCCAAGAGCGACCGCGAGGAAAAGCGGGAGTGTGTGTTGCTCGACTTTGTAACCTGATTAAACTGGTCCACTTAATTGTTGGTGAAAATCAGGCAGCTCTAGCCCATGCGAAACGGTCTTTTCGTTCTTGTTACTAACTGGTTGTGCCACCACGCATAAATGTTGAGAAGGCAGTTGAGCCGGTCGATCTTCTTCGTGGTGCACCAGGTTCTGCGCGCTAGAC
>Ga0194132_10001156_pt1 | contig 53465 bp, 48 predicted proteins | sample TA2KigOf80mmetaG_FD_148612 | JGI IMG/M metagenome (GOLD analysis project Ga0194132, IMG submission 148612) | Freshwater microbial communities from Lake Tanganyika, Tanzania - TA2015054 Kigoma Offshore 80m | ecosystem: Environmental > Aquatic > Freshwater > Lake | place: Tanzania: Lake... | reverse complement strand
CAGCACCGGCTTGCCTTCCGGCGTGACGAGGGCGCCATTGGCGTCGAAGGAGAAGTTGCCCGCCCGCGTGTAGGCCTGGCCGGCTGGATCGCCGACGACGAAGAACCCACTCCCCTGAATCGAGACGTGCGTCGGCACGCCGGTGTTCTCGATGCCGCCCTGCCTGAAGTTGGGCGAGATCGATCCGGTGGTCACGCCCAGGCCCACCTGGGCGGGATTGGCGCTCGCACCGCCGACCGACTGGCTGACCAGATCGGCGAAATCAACGGTGCTCGCCTTGAAGGCCACCGTGTTGAGGTTGGCGAGATTGTTCCCGATGACGCGCAACTTCTGCTGGTTGGCGTTCAGACCCGACAAACTTGCCGAAAATGACATGGCTAGCGACTCCCTTCGACGGTTGGCGCCGTAGACGAGTCGTCCACGCGCAAAGCACCGGACGCGTTCGCGCGCAGTGTGGCGAACACCTCGGCGATGTCGTCCAGCTTCTGGTTCATCTGCTGGAGCTGTTCGAGCGCGCTGAACTGCGCAAGCTGCGCCAGGAACTCGGTGTCGGCCTGCGGCGCCGTGGGATCCTGGTTCTGCATCTGCGTCAGCAGCAGCCGCATGAAGGCGTCCTGACCGAGCGCTGACGCGCGGGTCAATGTCGAGCGATCGGTCTGAGGCGTGTCGGTCGCCGGACCGGCCGCCGTTACGGTGGTGATCACGCTTCAGCTCTCCTCGTCGCGTTCCGCCGACGTGTCTGCCGCCATCGCGGCAAATCGAGTCACCGCCAGCTCGTTCATGTCGTTCAACTCGTGCCGTGCCAACTCGCGTGCGTGACGCGTCGCCTGGCGATCCCGCAGCCGCTCCAGGACCCGTCGGTCACGGTGCGCCAGGCGGAGCGCGCCCTCGGCTTCGGCCACTTTCGACCGGGCCGCGGCGAGGTCGCGTTCACTCGCGCGCCGGTCCTCGTCGGCTTTGAGAATCCAACTTCGATGCCAGCCGATGAGCCATCCGGGCGCTCCCTGACGTTGGATCTCGTCGAGGGCGCTCGCGGCGGCAACGACTGCATCCACCGCTGCGCGCTGCCGCACAGCCGCAGTGCTCGCGAGGTGCTGTGCCTTCACAAGCGTGAGCCTGGCCTCGTCCTCCCGTCGGCGCCGAAGGTCCAACGCGCGGGCCGCCTTGAAGCGAAACGGACGCATGCCGATTACAGGCTGTCGAGCGCCGCCAGGGCGTCGGGAAATCCACACGGGGTGTCGGCAGGCTGACACAGGAACGCGCGGAGCACGTCCCGCCGAGCGAGCGCAGCGTCGATGCGGGGATTGCTGCCAGCGACGTACGCGCCGACGTTCACGAGATCTTCGCTGTCCCGCAGCGCGGCAAGCCAATCGCGCACCTGCCCCGCCTTCTCGCGATGTGCCCGCGCCGTCACGTCCGGCATCGTTCGACTGATGCTCTGCAGGATGTCGATGGCCGGATAGTGATTGCGGCCGGCCAGATCGCGTGACAGCACGATGTGGCCGTCGAGGATGCCGCGTACGGCGTCGGCGATCGGCTCGTTCGTGTCGTCGCCGTCGACCAGTACGGAATAGAAGCCGGTGATGCTTCCCCCTCCCTGCAGAGCCCCCGCACGCTCGAGCAGTCCCGGGAGCAGGGCGAAGACCGAGGGCGGATAGCCTTTTGCCGTCGGCGGCTCCCCCGCGGCCAGGCCGATCTCGCGCTGAGCCATCGCCACGCGGGTCACCGAATCCATCATCAACAGCACGTGCCGGCCGCTGGCACGGAAGCGCTCGGCAATGGCCGTCGCACCAAGGGCCGCTCGCAGGCGCACGAGTGGCGGATCGTCCGAGGTGGAGACGACGACGACCGACCGCGCGCGGCCCTCCGGACCGAGGTCGTGGTCGAGGAAGCTCCGCACCTCGCGTCCACGTTCACCAACCAGCGCGAGCACGACGACCTCGGCGGCCGTACCGCGGGCCATCATGCCGAGCAGCGTGCTCTTACCGATACCGCTGCCACCGAAGAGCCCGATGCGCTGTCCGCGCCCGCAGGTGAGCAACGCGTCGATGGCACGGACGCCCGTCGGCAGGGCTTGCGCGATGGGCTCCCGCGCGAGCGGATTGAGCGCCGCAGCGCGCAGCGGTGCGCACTCAACCGTTCCGAGCGGCCCAAGGTCGTCGATCGGGCGACCAAGGCCGTCGAGCACCCGTCCCAGGAGCGGGTCGCCCACCGGCATGTCCGATCCCCCCGGTCGCACGAGGATCGCGTCGCCGGGACGAAGTCCAGCCGTGTGGCCAAACGGCACCGACAGGAGACGCCCCTCCCGGAACCCCACGACTTCGAGCGTGAGGACGGTCCCCTCTGGCGTGCGGGCTTCAAGAACGTCTCCGACGCGCGCTGGCGGGCCCGCCGATTCGACGACCAGACCGACGACCCGCGTCACGCGGCCCGCCAGCGGCGCGGGCTCGAGGTGCGGCACGCGGGCGATGTACGAGGAGAGCGAAATGGACCGCGACGACTGGAAGGCCATCACGGGAGCTCGAGTGCGGTTCGCGTCGTGCCGTCACCCAGGAGGCCGGCTTGAAGCGTGCGTAGCTGGGAGTCCAGTCCGACGTCGACGTGTCCGAGGTCGGTCTGGACGAGACAGCCACCTGGCTTCACGGCGGCGTCCGGGACGATTTGGACTTCACTCGTCGGCCACTCGCCGTGCAGGCCTCTGACCGCCGCTTCGTCGTCTGGGTGCAAGCGGACGGTGATGGCGGTGACATCGCCCAAGCGGTCGAGCGCGAGCCGTGCCATCGCGAGCAGAAGCTCGCGATCGGTGGCGACCTCACGGTGCAGGATGCGATGTGCCAGCGCCAGCGCCAGCTCCACGAGCTGCCGCTCGGTGCGGTAGGTCAGCTGCTCGCGCAGCAGGACCAGGTCTTCGAGCGTCTGAGCCAATCGGGTATGTTGTGCGTCGAGTTGTCGGGCCGCGGCGTCGATGCCCGCTCGCTCGCCATGGGCATATCCCTCGGCGAATGACGCATCGCAGTTCGTGGGCGCCGGGGGCAAGCCGGCCGGGGGTTGTCCGGGCGGCGGCTTCAGGTCCTGGCGGGCCGGTCCCAGCCGGACGAGCTGTGCCGCCCGCGGTCCGGCGCTGCCCGCCGTGAGGCGCGGAAGCCTCGACACGGTGGGGTGGCCGTAGTCGAACATCTCCACCGCGGCGTCGTCTCGCGCGGGCACCGCCCTATGTGACATACGGCTCGCCGGCCTCGGCGCCCGTCGTGATGAGCCCTTCTTCCTCGAGCTTTCGCGCGATGGCGACGATCTCGTGCTGTGCTTTCTCGACCTCGCGAAGACGCACGGCCCCCATCAATTCCATTTCCTCGGCCAGGAGATCGGCGGCCCGCTTCGACATGTTGCCCAGGAACCGCTGCTTGATGTCGTCGCTCGCACCTTTGAGCGCGATGGTCAGGGTCTTCTTCGCGGCCCGATTCACGATCTCGCGAATGCCGGTGTCGTCGACGTTTCTGAGGTCGTCGAAGACGAACATCAGGTTCCTGATGGACACCGCCATCTCGGGGTTCGATGCCTCGATCCGTTCGAGGGCCGACTGGCTCACGTTTCGCTCGAGCCGGTTGAAGAGCTCGGCCACGGCACGCACGCCGCCATGTTGCTCGCCCTTGCGTCCTCCGAGCGTCTTCAGGCGCTGGTCGATGACGCCCGAAATGCGCGCGATGACCTCCGGTGAGATCTCCTCGATGCTCGCCATGCGCAGAAGCACGTCCGCACGGAGGTCATCAGGGAGCTGTGCAACGAGCTGTGCGGCGCTCCCTGCGTTCAGGTGCGCCAGGATGAGCGCGATGGTCTGTGGATGCTCGCCCAGGATGAACTTGGAGAGCTGCTGGGGGTCGGTCTTCTCGAGCGACGCAAATCCTGCGCTCGAGGTGAAGGATTTCAGCAGCCGATCGAGCAAGCGTCGCGAGACCTCGGGGCCGACCGACTTGGAGAGCAGCCGCCTGGCGTGATCGACTCCGCCCGAGGTCATGTATTCGGTCGCGGCCACGAGCTGGCTGAACTCGTCGAGCACTGCCAGGTTCGTCTCCGGCTGCACGGTGCCGAGTACGGCCACCTCGCGCGCGACGCGTTCGATCTCGTCCTCGTGCAGGAACTTGAAGATCTTCGCCGACGCTTCCTCGCCGAGCGCCATGATCACGATGGCCGCCTTGCGGACTCCGGAAAGCGTCTCCTGCGGCTGCACGGTTTCAGCTCTCTGCTTCCGTCAACCAACTGCGCACGAGCTTCGCCATCTGTTCCGGCTCTTGATCCGCGGTCTTGAGCAGTCGCTTGGTCAGGACCGGCAGCCGGGCATCGCCGCGACTGGCCATCATCTGATCCAGGTTGGCCTCGAGCTCGCCCTCGATGTCGGCGACCGTCCGTGGCGACTGGAGCTCCGCGACGACGGTCGGTAACGGCGGCGGGACGAGCGCCTTCTGCATCAGCGGTCGGACGACGAAGAGCAGCGTGAGGACGGCCAGCACGAGGATGCCGACTCCCCGCACCACCTGCATGCCCTGAGCGGACGGGACGGCCGTACGCCACCAGGGCGTCGGGCCCTCAGGCTCCGGCGTGGTCTCGGTGAACGAGATGTTCTCGACGGTGATTTGATCGCCGCGCTCCGTGTCCAGACCGACCGAGGTCGCCACGAGCTGCTGGATCCGCTGGAGCGCCTCGGGACTCCTTGGCTTCGCCGTCGTGGTCGTCTTGCCGTCCTTGTCCGTGGCTGTCACGCGCTCGTCGTCCAGGATCACGGCCACCGACAGGCGGGCCACCTGACCCGGTGGCGCGGTGGTGTGACGGGTCAGCTTGCTCACCTCGAAGTTGGTCGTCTCGGCCGTGCGTCCGGTGGTCTGCTGGGTTGGGACGGTAGGCGTACCCTCAGGAGAGGCCGTCGACGAGCCGGCAGGTGCGTTACCACGCGCCCCGGCCACCGGAGGCTCTCCGGTCGCGGTCTGGAGCGACGGGACTGTGCCGGTATCGGTCGAGGTCTGGCGGCTGCGAATCACGGTCTCGGGCGCGAAACGCTCCTCGGTCTCTTCCTTCGAGTCGACGTTGAGCCTGGCCGACACGTTGACGCGGACGCGGTCTGATCCCACGACCGGCTCGAGCAGCGCGATGACCTTCTGGATCAGATCGCGCTCGAGTCGCTTCTGCCGGTCCAGGTGCTCACCGGTCTCGGTGTCGGTCTCGGCCACCCCCGAGAGTCGGCGCCCGTTGGTGTCGACGATGACCACCGACTCGGGCCGAAGCGACTCGACGCTGGCCGACACCAGGCCGGCAATGCCCGCAATGGTCGCGGGTGCCAGCGGCGCGTTGCGCCTCAGCTTCAAGACCACGGACGCTTTGGCCGGCTCGGCGCCGCGCGCGAAGAGCGAATCCTTCGCCATGGCGATGTGCACGCGCGCGGTCTGGACTTCCGCGATCGTGGCAATGGTCCGAGCCAGCTCCCCTTCGAGCGCCCGACGATAGTTCACGTGCTCGAGGAACTCGGTGGCGCCGAACTGTGTGCGGTCGAAGATCTCGAAGCCGATGCGGCTCGAGCCGGGCAGCGCCTGAGCGGCCAGTTGTAGTCGTAGCTCGTCGATTCGCTCCACGGGCACTCGGACGGAGCGGCCGCCGCTGTCGAGCTGATACGGAATGTTCTCGCTCTTCAGGCGCGTCACGATCTCGGCGGCGGCCTCGGCGTCCATATCGGCGTACAGCAGGCCGTAAGTCGGCGTGCTCATCCAGGACGCCGAGCCGACAACGAGCGCCATGGAGGCGAGAAAGCCCGCACCAATGGAGACGAGCTGCCGTGTCGACAGCGTGCCGATCAGACGCTTCAATTGTCCGAGCAGCTGTCCGAAATCTACGGGCATGCCCAGTGTCCCGAATCAAGGATCCGTCGGCGTACGGCTGGCGACATCGATCGCCCGTGAGCCATGTCTCTCGCGGCGCCTAGATGGGCATCCGCATCACGTCCTGATACGCAGCGACCAGCTTGTTGCGTATCTGGACCGTGAGCTGCAGCGTGGTCTCGGCCCGGTGAAGCGCAATCATGGCTTCGTGGACATCACCGGTGCCGGCCATCATGTTCGCCACAGCCGAATTGGCCTCGCCGGTCGCCGCGTCAACCGATGCGAGCAGTTGACCCAGGGCGTCGCCAAAGCCCGCGCCCTCGGTCGTCGACTGCGAGGCGGCGCGGTTGGCGACGCCGGTGAGAGGCGTGGTCACAGGGGTGATGGGCATCGCTATTTCCCGAGCTCGAGAGCGCGCTGAACCGTGTCCTTGATCAGACCGATGGCCGACAGATTGGCCTGGTAGGCGCGGGCGGCACCAAGCATGTCCACCATCTCCTCCGGTACGTCGACGTTGGGCACCGACACATACCCTTGCGCATCCGCATCGGGATGTGACGGCTCGTAGCGCTGACGGTACGGCGCTCGATCCTCGACCACGTCGCCGACCTTGACGCCGACTGCACGGGCTCGACCGAGCGACTGATCGAAGGTCTGCAGTGGCTCCGGTGCCAACACCACGTCCCGCCGGCGGTAGGGCTTGCCGTCGGGTCCACGCGTGGACTCGGCATTGGCGATATTGGACACGGCCACTTCGAGGCGCGCTCGCTGTGCGTCGAGCGCGCTGGCACTGGCGGAAATCGCGGTGGAGAGCGGCATGGTCAGCGACCCTCGTTGATGGCGTACCGAATGAGACGGAACTTGGCGGCGAGCACGGTCTGGGCGGCGGTGAAGTCACCCGCCGCCTTCGACAACGACAGCAGCTCTCGGTCCAACTGGACGTTGTTGCCGTCGCGACGTGTGGGCAGACCAGAAGTCGCACGAACCGCCGTGTCGTCGTGGCCGGCGGCCGGCAGGTGGGCGGATGCGGTGTTCGAGGGGCGCAGCGATTCCCCGAGCTCCCGTCGGAGCGCTTCGTCGAAGTCCAGCTCCTGCGCGCGGTACCCCGGCGTATCGAGATTGGCGAGGTTGCTCGCGGCGATGGTCTCGCGCGCGACGGCGCGCGTCATCTGACGCCCGAGCGCGGCGATGATGGCCGAGTCGCTGAGAATGTCCACGCCTCGTCGTCGAGCAAGACAGGTGCCCGACGTACCACCGCGCTGAAAGTCAAGGAAATCTGGGCCAGAGGACGCCGTGCGTGGTCGGCCGAGCGACATTCCGGTCGGCTTCGCGACCCCCGTGGTCGCTTTCCCAACTCAACGGGGCGCGACCCGAACCCCCAGCTCAGTCGCCCGCGGGGGCGCGCTCCGCTCGTTTTCACCCCCGGGTCCCCGGCCCTGGTCGCGGGAGCGCCGGGCGCGCTGGCCGTTCTGTCGCCGATCACAACGGGCACACCATGCCCGCGACCGGTGGCATGACGGTCGCCGTCTGCGCGCCACTGACCCGTTAGGGCCGGCGCTCGCGGAGCAGTGCTTCGATGCGTCCAAAGGCGGCCTCGAGCCGGCCGAGCCGCCGGTCGATGTCAACCACCGAACTCTCGTGCCGTGAGCTCGGGCCCGCCTTCGTCTCCTCGACGACTTCAGCGTCAATGACCTCGGGTCGGATCGTCGCCACCCGTAGGGGTGGCACAACTTCCGTCGCTCGGGCCGGCGCCGTGTGCGAGGTGATCACCGCTGCACGCGATTGCAAAGGGCTGTGTTCCGATGGCGCCTGTGCGTGACAGTCGCCGATGCGCTCCAGAATCACATCGAGCTGCACGAGCGAAAACGGCTTCGTCAAGTAGTCGCACGCTCCCACACGCACGGCATGGATGGCGGAATCGAGCGACGCATACCCTGTGATAATCACCACGAAACATTGCGGGTTGGCCTGACGCGCGGCCTGAAGCACGGCGAAGCCGTCGGCACCGGGCAAGTTGAGGTCGGTCACCACCAGTCCGAAACGCCCGTCGGACCGTTGGAGCGTTGTGATCGCGGCTCGCCCATCCTCGGACCCTGCCACGCGGAACTGGCGCGCGCGGAAATAGCCCACCAACAGCTTTCGGATGCCGGACTCATCGTCGACGACCAGCACCTCGAGATCTCGCGCTAACGCGTCAAGTGGCATAGCGGTTGCTCAACCAGAGAGCGTCTCGTCAGATGAATCGGCCGTTCGGGCCAAACCCTTGACGAACACGAAAATCGTCATGCGATGACGAAACGGAACTGACAGTTCATGTCACCTGCGGCTGCCGTTTGACGTCAGCTGCGACCTAACGCTTTGGCCTCTTCGATACGAAACTTCCCGATATGAGACAACAAGCCACCGTCCTCGTCGTGGACGACGATGCAGAACTGCGAACGATTGTGTCGGAGGGTCTCGAGAGCCAGGGGCTCGTCGTGGCGCAGGCCGGCGACGTGGCCGACGCCCTGACCCGGCTCGAGGGGTTCGCCTACGACGCAGTGGTGATCGATCTTCGCCTGCCCGACGGCGATGGGATGGAAGTGCTTGCCTCGGCAGTCGCGCGGTATCCCTCGCTGGCCGCTGTCGTGATGACCGGGGCCGGCGGTGTGCCCGATGCGGTTCAGGCCATCAAACAAGGCGCGATCTATTTTCTGGTGAAGCCATTTCCACTGGCCGCCCTCGCCGAGCGCTTACGAGGAAGCATCGCCAAGGGCACGGCGGAGGGCCAGACCGAGGACGCCGAGGCGCCGAAGCCCCAACGGTACGACCGCATCATCGGATCGGGGCCTGGCATGCAGCGCGTCTACGCCACCATGGACCGGGTGGCCATCATGAACAGCACCGTCCTCATCCACGGCGAAACGGGCACGGGCAAGGAGCTCATCGCGCGGACCATCCACGAGCACAGCAGCCGCAAGCACCAGCCATTTGTGGCCTTCAACGCGGCCGCCATTCCCGAGGGACTCGTCGAAGCGGAGCTCTTCGGGCACGTGAAGGGTGCGTTTACCGGCGCGACTGCCTCGCGGACGGGTCGGTTCGAGGTGGCACACAAGGGCACGCTCTTCATCGACGAGGTCGGGTCGATGTCGCTCGCGCTCCAGGCCAAGCTGCTACGGGCGCTTCAGGAGCGGGAGATCGAGCGTGTGGGCGAGTCACGCCCGGTCAAGATCGACATCCGCCTTGTTGCCGCAACGAACACAGACCTGCGCAAGCTGGTCAAGGCCGGCACGTTTCGCGAGGACCTCTACTACCGGCTGAACGTCGTGCCGATTGTGGTGCCGCCCCTCAGGACGCGGCGTGAGGACATCCCGCTGCTTGCGCAACATTTCGTCAAGCGGACGTGCAAGGCCAACGGCCTGTCACCTCGCACGCTGCCCCAGGCCACGCTGCGTGCGCTCATGGACTACTCGTGGCCAGGGAACATCCGTCAGCTCGAGAACGCCGTCGAGCATGCGGTGGCGATGGCAGGGGCCAGCGCCGAGATCACGCCCGACGCGCTGCCCGAGGACATTGTCCACCCCGAGCATGGCTCGGTGCTGCCGGCCGTGACGATTCCCGACGAGGGCATCAACTTCACCTCGGTCGTCTCCCAGCTCGAGCGCGATTTGATCCTCCAGTGTCTCGAGAAGACCGGCGGGAACAAGCGACGAGCGGCACGACTGCTGAACCTCAGTCGGACGACGCTCATCGACAAGTTGCACCGACTGGGCGCGCCGCGCACCGAAGACTACTCTGCCGCGTAACTCGATGGGGCTCTGCCCCGAACACCCGCCTCGGCCAAGATTCCGGCGAGGCTCGCAGAACCGGTGAGGGCGCTCCGGCGACCGAGACGGCGGCCGGCTCAGTCGCTCGCGGTATCCCCCTCGCGGACGGCTGGCAAGATCACGCGCACCCGTGTGCCGGCGGTCGTCGGCGCATCGACGGCCACGCTTCCTCCGTGGCGGGCCACGATCGCACGCGAGACGCTCAAGCCGAGGCCGAGCGCTCCTCCGGGCCCTGGCGTCTCATTGACGGCGGCCGGCGCGTAGCCGCCGCCGGTGTCGACGATCTCCAGAACGACCTGCCCCGGCATGCCGGTGATCGTCGCGGCGATCCGTCCCCCTGCCCCACCGGCGAGAGCCTGCTCGGCGTTCAACACGAGGTTGAGCACCACTTGGAGAAGCGCATGGAGCTGTCCCCGCACCGTGGTGCTGCCACTCGAGTCGACGCGTGCCTCGATCTTGGCGCGTCCCAGCCCGTACTGCCGCAAGGCCAAGGCTTGGTCCACCACCGCGCGCAGGTCGATTAGCCGCAACTCGTCCTGTGGCCGCGCGAGCACCTGCACGTCCGCCAGCAGCGCCGCAACCCGATCGGTCACCGCCGCGATCGTCTCGGCCCGGCGCTTCGTCGTCACCGACACACCAGGTTCGGTTCTGAGAAGCTCGGCATGCCCGCCAATCGTCTGGAGCGCGTTGTTGACCTGATGCACGACCGTCGAGAGCAGCCGTGCGACGGTCGCGTGGAAGTTGGCGGCCTCCAGCCACTCGGGCGCTCGAGGCGACTCGTCCACCAGCCCCTGCTCCTCTCGACCCACGGGAAGCGTCACCGACCGAGCACCGTCCTCACGGAGTCGAGCAAGCCAGCGATGGTGAACGGCTTCTGAAGGAACATCGATCCTTCCTGGAGACCACCGGTACCCACCAGCACGTCGCCCGAGTATCCGGACATGAAGATGGCGCGGATGGAGGGCCGAACCTCGACCAGCCGCTTGAAGAGCTCGGGACCTGTCCCGCCCGGAATGTGCACGTCAGCGATGACCAGGTCGATGTTGCCCGCCAGGCGTGCGATCACCGCCTCGGCGTCCTGCGTACAGGCGGCCTCGACCACGTCGAACCCGGCCCGCTCCAGCACGGTCCTGACGAGTTGTCGCACGTCGAGCTCGTCCTCGATGACGAGGACCCGTCCGCCCGGTCGGATCGGCGCGACATCGGTCGTCCGCTCGGCGCGAATGGTGGCTCGACGCTCTACGGCCGGAAAGTAGACGTCGAAGACGCTGCCGCGGCCGGGCGCACTCCGGACATCGAGATAGCCGCCGTAGCGCTTGACAATGGTCTGAACCGTGGTCAGGCCGAGGCCAGTACCTTCGCCCCGCTCTTTCGTCGTGAAGAAGGGCTCGAAGATCTGTGCCTTGACCCGTTCGTCGATGCCAACGCCCGTGTCGGCGACGGCGATCGCCGCATAGACTCCCGGCGCCGGACGATCGTCGAGAATCCGCTCGTCGCCTCGAAACACCGATCGCCGGGTGCAGACCTCGATGCGACCTCCGCCCGGCATCGCATCCCGCGCGTTCACTACCAGGTTGAGCACGACCTGCTCGAGCTGCGCCCGTTCGACACGAACGGCTGGCGTATCGACGTCGAGGTCGGTGTGCAGGACGATCTGCGCACCAAGCAAGCGCCTGAGCATTGTCGTCACGTCGTCGATGACGTCGTTCACGCCGACGATTTCTGTCGTTCCGACCTGCGTCCGGCTGAACACCAACAACTGCCGCGTGAGCTCGGTTCCGCGTTCAGCCGCCCGGTGAATCTGCTCCATTTGGCGCCGATGATTCGTGTCCGCCAGGTCGTCGGCCAGCAGCCGCGCTTGCCCGAGGATCGCCGTGAGCACGTTGTTGAAATCGTGTGCCACGCTCGCGGCCAGGAGTCCCATGGCCGCCGTCCGTTGTGCCTGAAGCAGCTTGGCCTCGACGCGCCGGCGCTCGGTGACGTCCGCTGCGAGGCCGGTGAGCCCCGACACCCGGCCGTCCGCGTCGCGGACGCTCTGGCCGATCACATGAAGCAGACGGTCCGTTCCGTCGGACTGCGGGTAGCGACAATCGAGGTCGAGCTCGCCCCCCTCGGAGATTGCCTGTCGGACAGCCGCCGTCACGCGCTCGCGATCGTCGATGTGCACGAGCGCCAGCACCGCCTCACACCGGTGCAGGCTCGCCGCGTCCTCGCGATCGAGGAGCGCCAGGAGCGACACGGTCGACGTGAAGGTCTCGAGCGCCGCGTCAACGGACCAGGCCCCAACCGTAGCCACTTCATGCGCGTCGCCGGCCTGCTGATCTCGAGTTGAGAAAGGGCCCTTGGCGGCGGCGAGCAGATCCGCGCCGCGCGGCCGGCTCGCGGTCTCGCTCACGCAGCGGGCGACGAGCGCCGCCCAGCGTTCCTCCTCTGGTGTGAACGAGGAACCTTCGACACGGCGGCCGGCAACGAGCCAACCCCAGCTTTGTCCGGCCGACGCCAGCCTGGCCGCCACCACTGCGTGCACGGGCTGCGCGTCTCCCTTCGCGACGAGCGGGCTCTCTCCTCCTTCCGTACGCGACCAACGAGTCGAGGCCCGTTCGCGCACGCCCTGCAGCCATCGGACGTCCACGCCGTATCTGGCCTCATTCGTGGCCGTGCGATCGACCGAGATCGTCGTGGTCGGCTCGACCCCATGCTCGTCCCAGAGCCCCATGACGGTGAGATCCGCGCCGACGATGGCGCCGAGGGCGTCGGCCGCGGCCACGAGCACGCCCGCGACCTCGCCGACACGCAGGAAATCGCCGAGTGACGCAGCCCTCGCAGCGATCTGACGGCGTCCGCTCGCTGGTAAAGCGACCACGTCCAGTCGCTGATGCGCCGTACCAGGGGGCAGCTCCGGCCCAGCCGAAGCCTCACGCTCCGCGAGCAGCGACCGCACCGTGCGCAGCACCGCGTCGGCGGGCGTCGCGCTGGTCAAGACCTCGCGAATACCGAGTCGGGCGGCAGCGGCACGCGCACGCGGCTCGTCACGATCGCCCGCATAGAAGGCGACGGGCGTCTGTGAGAGCTCCGGGTGCGCCCGCAGACGGCGCACGAGATCGGGGCTGCCGACGAGACGAATCTTCGCCCCGCTGATGATGAGACTGGGCCGTTGCCGGTCGATGAGATCGAGGGCGGCCCGGGCGTCGTGGGCCTCGAAGACGGTGTAGCCCTGGCTGGCCAGCAGCGAAACGAGTTGCGCGCGGTCGCGTCGCCGCTCTTCGACGACGAGGATCGTCGCGCCCTGACCGGGTTCGTGAGCGGGCACGCTAGCCTGCCGCCAGTCTCGCCTCGGTCGATCCTGCGAGCAGAGCAGTCGTCATGGTGAGGGGACAGGGAACAATGGACCAACTCGGCCGTGGGCGCTATCAGGCGATTCCTGACACGGTCGTAGGTGTTCGACCGTCGCACGAGCCGGCCGAGTCCTCGTGACCCGTCCGCCAAGGGGGGGCGACTTCTCAGTCGGCGAGATGGTTCCTGACCGTGTAGGACACCAGGTCAGCGTTGGTCTTCATCCCCATCTTTTCAAGGACGCGAGACCGATAGGTCGCCACCGTCTTGACGCTCAAGCCGAGCTCGGTCGAGATCTCGCGTGCCGGACGTCCCGCGGCAATCCGGCGAAAGACCTGGTACTCGCGATCGGACAGCCGTTCGTGGCGTGGACTCTCTTCGCCACTGACCAGAGTGGAAGCCAGTCGATCGCCGAGCGTCGGACTGATGTAGCGCCGCCCCGCCACGACCGTGCGAATCGCGCGGACGAGCTCGTCGGGCACGGTTTCCTTCGTCAGATAGCCCGATGCGCCCGCTTTGAGGCTTCGGAGGGCGAACTGGTCCTCTGAGTACATCGTGAGGATGAGCACGGGCAGCTGCGGACGAGCTCGCTTGATGCTTTTCAGCACGTCCAATCCATCGGTTCCGGGCATGTTCAGGTCGAGAAGCACGACGTCGAGGTCGTCCCGCGCGGCCATCTCCAAGGTCTCGGGACCGTCGATCGACTCGGCGACCACGTGCATGTCGGTGGTGGCGTCGACGATCTTCTGGATCCCCTGCCGGACGATCGGATGGTCGTCGGCCACGAGCACCCTAATCATCATTCACCGATCCTTCCTTCTCCGGACGAGGCCTCGCGCCGAGCCGTCCTCGCGCGGGCTGCGGGGCGGCGCGCGCGTCCCTCCCCGCCTCCCTGGCTCCGTCCCGGGCTCGGCGGTCCAACCAGACTCGGCGCGCTCGGGACGATGAGCACGGCGTCGGTTCCACGCCGTCGACCCCGTGCCAGGGTCAGCGTGCCACCCAGGATCGTGGCGCGCTCGCGCATCCCGATCAAGCCCAGCGACTGCTCGCTCTCGATGGCGGCCTGCGGAATGCCCCGGCCGTTGTCACTGATGCGCAGGGCCACGCGATCGGGCCAACACGTCATCTCCAGCTTGACCGACGACGCCTCCGCGTGTCGGCTCACGTTGGCGAGTGTCTCCTGGACGATGCGAAAGATCTCCGTCGACTGCCGCCGGTCGAACGGGGGGCACTCCCCCTGGCACGCCATCTGACACCGAACGCCCGTGCGTCGTTCGAACTCGGCCGCCTGCCATTCGATGGCCGCGAGCAGGCCCAGCCGATCGAGTACGCCGGGCCGCAAGTCTCCGGCGATGCGACGCACGATGCTGATAGCCGTGTCGACGCGCGACATCATCCCGGCGATCGCGGCGCGCACGGTGGCCGGCTCATCCCGATCGGCGAACGCGGAGAGCCAGGCGAGATCCATCTTGAACGCCGAGAGGCTTTGTCCGAGCTGGTCGTGCAACTCGCGAGCAATCCGCGCGCGCTCCTCCTCGCGAACGGCCCGATCGTGGTCCGACAGCCGCCGATAGCGCTCATCCGACCGCCGCAGGGCCGCGTCCAGCTCGCTCCGCTCGTGGAGCGCGACGACGTGCGGTCCGCCGGCCTTCGACGGCCACACCGAGACCTCTGCGTCCACCATCGGGCGGCCAGCCCCGTCCAACACCAGCGTGCCCGACCAGCGCGTGCCAGAGGCGAGCGCATCCAAGACCTGCCGCGCGGAAGCGCGCCCAGCCGGGGCGGCGAGATCGGTGAGCTGCGCTCGGCGAAGGCCGGACAGCGGCCGGTGCAATAGACGCGCGGCAGCCTGATTCGCCTCGAGGACGGCCCCCCGCTCGTCCACGGCCAGCAGGCCGACCGGCGCGCGTTCGAACGCCAAGCTGCGGCGCGTCGTCGCGGGCTGAACGGCGGCAACTGGCCACGCCACGCACGTCAAAACATCGCCGGATCGATCGCGCCGGTCGCGGTTCCGTCCGGTCGGCGTGACGATAAGCTGGACGTCGAGCAGGCATCTCGACTTGGTCACGTGTTGACCTTGCCAGATGCTGCGGGCCCGTTGGCCCTGCCCGAACGGGTGACGGTCACGACGCCTCGAAGCGGGGACGAGCCCGTCCATCCGCATCCCCACGAATTCATCGCGGGTGTACCCGTAGGCTTCGATGGCGGCGTCGTTGACGGCGAGAATACGGTGCGTTGCGGCGCTCACGAGCCAGGCCGGGCAAGGCACCCCATCGAGGAATCGATCGTCTCTGGCAGCCGCGCTGCCGCGCGCGGGCGTTCGTCTCACGATGTCACCGCCGCGTGCAGCTCAGGCAAGGTGCTTAAGCGGGAGCATTATAGCGTGCGCGAGACGACCAGCTTGCACCGATCGCCATCCTCGCCTGCAAGTGGCGCATACGGCATACTGACAGAGAGATTGATCGTATGACCCACCTCGACCCGGTGTGTGGCATGACCATCGAAGAGGAGGAGGCGGCCGGCTCCCATACCTACGACGGCGTCACCTACTTCTTTTGTCATCCGAGCTGCCGGGAACGTTTCATTGCTGACCCGCGTGTGTTCCTCGAACCGCAGCCGGCGTCAGAGGTGACACCCGTCGCGGCGCGGTACGTCTGCCCGATGGATCCGGAGGTCCAGGCCGATCAGTCCGGCGCCTGCCCGAAATGCGGCATGGCCCTCGAGCCCGACCTTGCCGCGGTTCCGACGATGTCGGTCGAATACACGTGCCCAATGCACCCCGAGATCGTGCGCCCCGCGCCGGGGACCTGTCCGATTTGCGGCATGGCGCTCGAGCCGCGCACCGTGGTCGCCGAGCCGCAGAACCCCGAGCTCGACGACATGCGGCGACGCTTCCGGATGGCGGTCATTCTCGGGGCACCCGTGTTTTTGGTCACCATGGCCGACATGGTGCGTGGCGGCATGACGATGAGTGCGGCGACGAACTGGCTGGGGCTCGTCTTGAGCACGCCCGTCGTCTTCTGGGCGGGATGGCCGTTCTTCGTGCGCGCGCGGACGTCGATCCTCAATCGCAGCCCGAACATGTTCACGCTCATCGCCCTAGGGGTCGGGGCGGCGTTCCTCTACAGCACCGTCGCGACCATCGCACCTGCGCTCTTCCCGCCGGCCATGCGCAGGCACGGCATCGTCGAGACGTACTTCGACACGGCCGTGGTCATCACCGCGCTGGTGCTCCTCGGCCAAGTCCTCGAGCTGCGCGCCCGTGGGCGGACGTCGGCCGCCCTGCGGTCGCTGCTGACCTTGGCGCCACGAAGCGCCCGGCTGGTCCACGGCACCCGGGATGAGGACGTGCCAATCGAACGGATCCGGCCTGGCGACGTCTGCCGTATTCGGCCCGGGGAGAAAGTGCCGGTCGATGGGATCGTCGTCGAGGGCACGAGTGCCGTCGACGAGTCGATGCTGACGGGCGAGCCCGTTCCGGTCGAGAAGGCGCCAGGGGCACGCGTCACTGGCGGCACGATCAATGGGAGCGGCAGCCTGCTCATGCGCGCCGAGCGCGTCGGCGCCGAAACGGTGGTCGCCCAGATCGTGCGGATGGTCGCCGAGGCCCAGCGCACGAAGGCTCCAATTCAGCGGGTGGCCGACCGCGTGTCGGCCTACTTCGTCCCCGCTGTCGTGGTGGTGGCGATCGCCAGCTTCATCATCTGGAGCGTCTGGGGACCCGCACCTCGACTGCCGCTGGCGCTCGTGAACGCCGTTGCCGTGCTCATCGTCGCGTGTCCGTGCGCCCTCGGACTGGCCACGCCCATGTCCATCATGGTGGGAACCGGACGAGGCGCCACACAAGGGGTGCTGGTAAAGAGCGCCGAAGCCTTGGAACGCCTGGAACAGGTTGACACCCTCGTCATCGACAAAACCGGCACGCTGACCGAGGGCAAGCCCACGGTCACCACGATCGTGCCCTTCGGTGAACGGAGTGAAACGGAGATCCTCGCTGTGGCAGCCGCGCTCGAGCGCGGGAGCGAGCATCCACTGGCCGCCGCTATCACCGGCGCGGCACAGGCTCGAGGATTGACGCTCCGCGCTGTCGACCAGTTCCACAGCGAGGCCGGCAAAGGCATTCGTGGCATCGTCGGCTCGACCCGTGTATGGCTCGGCAACGAAACGCTGATGCGGGAGGTTGGCGTGCCCACCGCTGACGCGAAGGCGACCGCCGACGATCTACGTCGGGCGGGGCATACGGTGATGTTCCTGGCGGTGGACGGGCGACTCGCCGGGCTCATCGGGGTCGCCGATCCCATCAAGCCCAACGCGATCGCTGCCATTCGCGAACTGCGCTCCGCAGGCCTGCGTGTCGTGATGGTGACCGGTGACACACGCCTCACGGCCGAGGCGGTTGCTGCTGCCCTGCAGTTGGACGAGGTCCATGCCGACGTCCTGCCCGCCCAGAAGCGCGCGGTCGTGCAGGAGCTTCGCCAGGCTGGCCGGCAGGTGGCGATGGCCGGTGACGGCATCAACGACGCCCCGGCGCTGGCCGAGGCGATGGTCGGCATCGCGATGGGCACTGGAACGGATGTCGCGATCGAAAGCGCGGGGATTACCCTGCTGCGCGGGGATTTAAGGGGCCTCGTGCGTGCACGGCGCCTCTCCCGCGCGACGATGCGCAACATTCGACAGAATCTGTTTCTGGCGTTCGTCTACAACGTGCTGAGCGTGCCGGTTGCTGCCGGGGCACTCTATCCCCTGACCGGGACGCTTCTCAGTCCGATTTGGGCCAGCGCGGCCATGACCCTCAGCTCGGTGTCGGTCATCTCGAACGCGTTGCGGCTTCGGCGTGCCCGCCTCTGACGTTGGACGGGCAGGCCGAGGTCGGTGAGTCGGTCACGCCCGGCCTGAGAAACTGTGCGACCGAGCCGGGGTTCGGGGCAGAGCCCCGAAGAAGCCGTTCGATTCACGCGGCGCACCGCGCGGCCGCGAGGGAGCGGTGCGGGGCCGCGGGGCCCCCGCGAGCGACCGAGCCGGGGTTCGGGGCAGAGCCCCGAAGAAGCCGTTCGATTCACGCCGCGCACCGCGCGGCCGCGAGGGAGCGGTGCGGGGCCGCGGGGCCCCCGCGAGCGACCGAGCCGGGGTTCGGGGCAGAGCCCCGAGTACAAAAGGAGATGAAATGGCGATCGATCCGGTGTGCAAGATGCAGGTTGATGAGACGAAGGCTGCGGGGAGCAGCGAGTACAAGGGCAAGACCTACTACTTCTGCGCGGTGAGCTGTAAGACGAAGTTCGACCGCGAGCCCGAGAAGTACTTGCAGGCGGCTCGCAGCTGAGTCACGTGGGGCTCCGCCCCGCGTCCTGGCCGGACGGTACTTGACGGCCTCGCGAGACCCGGGGCTCACCCGTACCGGACGCCCCAGTGCAGGAGGTTGATGGCGGTGACGAAGATTGGCGCATAGATCGCGTCGAAGAGACGCCAGGCGGCCAGCATGCCGACCATCGCCAGCATCTGCCCGTTTCCCAGGATGAACCGTTGATAGCGGTCGGCGAGCTCGTCGGTCAGGAGCAGCGGTATGGCCGCGCTCCCGTCGAGCGGTGGGAGCGGAATCAGATTCAACGACCCGAGCACCAGGTTCATCGAGAAGAACACCGAGAGCGCAAACGCGAGACCGGGCCAGATGCCTTCCCCGCCCGCTGCGACGAGACGATCGAACCCGATCGAGTTCGGCGGAGTGAAGACACCGAGCGCCAGGCCCGTCCTGAGCGCAGCCCCCGCGACGAGCACCAGTGCGAGATTCGATGCGGGTCCCGCCAGCGCCATCCAGGCAGCCCGTCTCGGGTACTGCAGCGCCCACCGTGGATCGTAGGGGGCGCTGGCGAATCCAAACGGCCAGCCCGACGCGAGGACCGACAAGATCGGCAGCACCACCATGCCGAACGGCTCGCGCCTGATGTGCGGCCGCGGGTCGAGCGAGACCTGCCCGCCGTGATAGGCCGTCAGATCTCCGCCCACTTTCGCCGCCCACGCGTGCGCCGCCTCGTGCAGAGTGGTCGAGAACAGGAACACAATGTAGTAGATGACGCCGGAGGCGAGGTCGGGCACGGTGCGAACCCCTGTTCACGTCTGGAGAACACAGCGCATAGCCGCTGACGCCCTATTCATTGCTTCGTGGTGCAAGTCGCCAGCCGGCCGGTCGGGCGAGCGTTTGTGGCCAGAGTGCGGCTCGAGCCGGCGCCTGAATGCGGCCCTACGCAATCGGCAACTCGTCTAGGGTAGCCCAACAGACGTGCGCTCCCGATTCGTTTTTCACGCGGCCGCTCGACTCATCGCCGCGAGCCTCGTCGCCCTCGTCGCGGTTGTCGCTTCTGGGGCGCTGCCCGGCGCCTCGCCTGGACTCACCCCAGGTCAGCGCGTCAAGCAGCCCGACGTCGGGTACGTGCCCACGCCCCAGAGCGTGGTCGAGGCGATGCTGCGACTGGCGCGGGTCACCTCGCGAGACGTGGTGTACGACCTGGGGTCGGGCGATGGCCGCATTCCGATTACGGCAGCGCGGCTGTATGGCGCGCGCGGCGTCGGCATCGAGATTGATCCTGTCAGAATTCGCGAGTCAGAAGACAACGCTCGACGGGCCGGCGTCGCGGACCGGGTTGTGTTCCTGCAGCAGGACATCTTCGAGACCGATCTGCGTGAGGCAACCGTGGTCACGCTCTTCCTACTGCCCTGGATGAACATGAAGCTGATGCCCACGCTCCAGCGCGACCTGCGACCAGGCGCCCGAATCGTAGCGCATCACTTCTTGATGGGTGATGCGTGGCCACCCGATCAGTCCGAGGACGTGAACGGCCTCATGATTCACCGGTGGACCGTGCTGCCGCGTCGCACGCGCCCGTAGCCGCCTCATGTGCCGAGGCCGGTTGAAGCCGGACGCCACGAAGCGGAGTGCTCAGCGTGTGCCAGCTCGACTCAACTGACGCGACTGCCTGGTGACGTCGAAGACGAGATTGTCCGGTGAAGGCCCGAAGGATGCCCACGTCACGACGGGCACCTGGTTGACGCCTGGCTTGCTGAAGTCGCAGACGCCGCCCGGGAAGATCGCGCGCAGCCGCTGCAGCTCGGCGCTCGTGAAGGTCACCCGGTAGTCCCTGGGCTCGATCGGCTTCAGCTGACACTTGAGCACGTTGGCGTCGAGCGGTCCTCCCGCGACGTTTCGCGCGAACGAGTAGGAGGGAAACTCGGTATTGCACGAGCTGTCGGGGCGGCTGCTGAAGGTCTGCGGCTCGGCCCTGAAGACCGACTCGCTTCCCTCCTTCGGGTCACCGAAGCAGCCGTCGACGGCGCTCGTCGGCTTGTGTGCCAGCACCTTCTGCGCGGCCGACCGGGCGGAGCGGTCCTCCGCAATCGCGGTCACCCACTGATCGATCGTCGTCCAGGCTCGCTCGGGCGGCATCGATCCACGCCACATGACATGGTTGTCGGCATGGCCGTTCTGACGCCGCATCCGATCGCGGACTGCGAAGTGAAACCATTGATAGTGATAGCGCTCGCGTTCCCGGTACCAGCCGACGTCGATGACCGGCATCGAGCGGAGGCCGCCACCACCTCCAAGGGTCACGCCGCTCTGATACGCGCGCTTGATTGCACCCGCATCGCCTGTCGTGCGCGATGCCGTGTAGTTGGAGTCGTGATCGAATCCGCCGATGTGCGCGTTCAGGTCGAGGAACTGCTTGACCGTGATGGTGCCGTCGGCGAGCGCTTTGAGCCCGTACTGCACGCCCACGTTGTCGAACGGCCGGAGCGCGAAGCCGGTGACTGGGTCCACGCCGTAGATATTCCGCGCGACGTCGAAGACCGTCGGTCGCGCGCCCTTCGGATTGGTCGTCGGGTGATAGCGAAGCGCCGGCGGCACGGCGTCGTTCCAGACGGCGGACCCGTAGCCGTCCAAGTCGACGCGCCCCGATACCGGATCGGTCCGCTGCGACTGCTTTGCGGCATCGATGAACGCCTGCCACCCCGCGTACCCGGAGATCGCCACGCGCTGCGCCTCGTTCAGGTCACTCGTGTCGGGCCGGCCGAAGTAGCGTGCGAGCAGCCGCGCGTCCATGCCCGCCAGCGCGATCGACAACGCATCGGGGAACGTCGCCGTGATCAGCGCGCCGTCGAGCAGTCCCGGAAACGCGTCCCCCACCTGCAGGCTGGTGTAAGCGCCGCCCGAGGTGCCCATGCTGATGGTCGCGAGCGGTACACCGAAGGTCTCGATGAAATGCTCCTTCCCCATCATGGTCGTTTCACCGGCGAGGAAGGCGTTGCAGCTGTTGGACGGGTGATTGAGCGAGTTCGTGAAGAGAGCATAGCCCTCGGCGACGCGCTTGGGCTCGAGTGGGTTCACGCCAAAGATGGCGCCCTGCCGGTACCAGCCACCAGGACAGCCCGTCCCGTGAAACGCAATCAACTTGCGGTTCCAGCCGGGCGGCGGCGAAAACGGCGTCGGGGCCGGGTCTTTCGTGGGGTCATGCAGGATGACGTTCTGGTAGACCCCGCGGTTCATGGATCCCGTCTCGACACGAACGACGAACGGGACCGTTACCCCAGCGATCGTGGTCGTCATCGAGACGTCCGCTGGAAGCGCCGTGGTCGTGGGCAGTGCCTTGAACTCCTTGCCGCCAACGGGCATGTAGACATGCTGCACGCGGGGCGCGATCGTGCAGTCAGCGTCCAGCGCCGGACCGAGCAGCGAGCCATCGGGCAGCTTGAACGTGTCGGTCTGGCACACGAACGGCTGGATCCGGGGGCCGCTGATGATGGGGCCCGCGCTCGGGTAGTTCGTCAAGACGAGCGTTGCGCTGGGCACGCCCCAGGCGCTGCCCTGGACGACAAGCGTGTTCCTGCCGAGCGACAGGCCCTCGACCAGGCCGACGACCGTTCCGTCTTTCGTCATAGGGAAGGCCGCCGAGACGTCCCGCCCGTTGAGCGTGACCGCCAACGGCTTCGAGCCGTTCGCCTCGCCCGGCACGGTGATCCCGACAAGCACGTCGCCGCCGCTCACACGATCGGCATGCGTCGACAGCGCCTTGACGGTCAGTCGCGCCCCGGACTGGGTCGTTCGGCTTCGCGCCTGGCCTTCGAGGCCGAACGCGATCGCCACGGCCGCCACGAGCGCGACCGAACCCGTCACGACCAGACGGCGGCCACTTATCATAAGAGCCTCCTGAACGCTCAGAGCATCCTACACGAAGCGCCTTCAGAGCTGGCTGCTCAGACGCGTCTGGGCGAGCCGCTCCCGGCAAGGATTCGCGTACTCCCACGCCCCAGGCCACCGGTCGTCACGGTCGGCGCGCGCTGATGAGCACCCAGTACGTCCCGTAAGGACTGTCAGGCACGGAGGCGAAGCCGACGCCGTAGTCAGTCTGTTCCCGAAAGAAGTCGGTTGTGCCAAGCACCTGCGTCCGATGGCGGCGCGACTTCATCCAGGCCTCCCACGCGGCCTGGGCGGTGTCCTGTCCGGCCGCGATGACCTCCACGTTGTTCGCCCGGCGACCGGAGTCATAGCTCTGCGGGAGCTTGAAGCCAGCCCCCTCGACGAGTCGGTTGGGGCCGATCCCGTCCGGGGTGACATGGTTGAAGTAGCGTCGTGCGGCCATGTCCAACGCGCGAATCCGTGCCACGCGAACCAGTACGGGGTCGCAGCCGACGCGTCGGCGTTGTTGTCTCGGCGAGGTCTCGTAGAGGCGTGCGAGCGCCGCCTCTTGCGCCGTCAACATCCGCCTGCACGCCGACCGAGTGTTCTCCGTGGTCGATGCCTCGGGCCACAAATCGAGCGCCAGGAGGAGGACGAAGACGGCGAGGAGGCGTCGCATGAGCCTGACAAATTGTACCGCCCGACATGGCAGCTGCCCGGCCGGCGCGCGCCCCGTGCGCCGATCTGACACGAGGTGGTGCCAGAATGGATCGCGGATGAGCGACGTGACCTGTTTGTCCTTCGGTCCTTTTCACGCGCGGTCGCTCGGCGCAGCACTATGCGCGCTCTTGATCATCACCGCGGATCATGCCGTGGCACAGGCGAACTCGGCGCCAAGCGCCGACGTCGGCGCTGGAGTGGTGAGCTTCGTCGATGATGGTCCGGCGAACGAGGGAATGGTGAGCGCAGGGTTTCGTTGGTATCTGTCGCCGCGCGTGAGCCTGGGGCCCGAGGTCGTGTACATCAGTGGCGAAGCGCACAGCCACGTGATCGCCACGGGCAACGTCACGGTCGACCTCGTGACGACGCCCACGCGAGCGATGCCCTTCGTTGTCATCGGGGGAGGCCTCTACCAGACACGTGAGAGATTTGCCGTTGGGCGCTTCACCTCGAACGAAGGGGCCTTCACGGCCGGCGGCGGCGTCCGCGTCCCATTTGGTGACCGGGTCAGCCTTGGTGTCGACGTGCGCGTCGGGTGGGAGCTCCACCTGCGCGTGAACGGACTGCTCAGCGTGAAGATCGGCTCCTGACCCAACGGCCGCTTGTCGCGGCCAGCCAGCCTTCGGCCAGGCTGCTAGGCTATAGGCTACACGCGTGGCTCCTCCGCTCTTTCCCACCGGTGACGTCTCGTGGCGCGCCGAATTCCAGCGAGGGACCCGCGACATGTTCCCGGCGTTCCCCGGCATCGCGGCCTGGGGCCTGGTGACCGGTGTCGCGATGGTCAAGAGCGGGCTCACTGTCGCCATGGCCCTGGTCATGACCCTGGTCGCCTACGCCGGCTCGGCGCAGCTGGCCGTCCTGCCGCTCATGGCCGCTGCGGCACCTCTTTGGGTGATCGGCGTTACCGCTCTGATGACGAACATGCGGTTCGTCATCTACGCGGCCGCTTTGCGGCCCTGGCTCGCGGCCTTCACCGCGCCCCAGCGGCTGGCCCTCGGCTATCTCACCGGCGATTTTCCATTCGTCCTGTTCATGAACCGCGTCGCGCGCGACGGACCGTTCGGGCACCGCGACGGCTGGCTGCTCGGGATGTCGGTAGCTGGCTGGGTCGTGTGGCAGCTCGCCTCGGTCGTGGGCATCGTCGCGGCCTCGTTCGTGCCGACCGAATGGGGGCTGCAGTTTGCGGGTACGCTGGCGCTCTTGGCCCTCGTCGTGCCCGCGTTGAAGAACGCCCCCACCGCTGTCGGTGCGATCGTGGCGGGCGCTGTCGCGCTCGTGGGCCACGGCTGGTCGTACAGGAGTGGGCTTCTGGCCGGCATCGTGATCGGTATGATCACCGCGAGCGTGACCGAGGCGCTCGTCGGTCGCCGCGCCGTCAGCCGATGAGCAGCGGGCTTTCGACAAGCGAGACGCTGCTTGCGGTCGTCGTCATCGCCTTGACGACGTTCTTGACGCGCGCGGGGTTGATCGTCGCCGGCGACCGCGTTCGGCTCAGTCACACGGCCGAGTCGGCCTTGCGGTTCGCACCCGCATGCGCGCTGGCGGCGCTGGTGGTTCCGGAGATTCTGTTCCCGATGGGGACACTGGATCTCTCGCTCGACAATCCACGCTGGCCGGCCGCTCTGGCGGCAACGCTCCTCCTGCTGCGGCACACGAGCGTCACTGGCGCCATCGCGCTCGGCATGACCGTCTACGCGATCGTCCGCGGACTCTCCTAGTTGTCCGTGTCCGCCGACACAGCAACGAGGACCGGGTTCTCCGAGAGCGCGCCGCAGCCGGCCGCCACCCCCGACCCCGTCTCTCAGCGCAGGATATCGAACAGCCGCGAGAACTTGATGATGAGCGAGCGATCTGTTCGCTCGGGACGGTCGATGAGATCGTACAGATACCGCGTGTCGTTGTAGACGACGAAGAGACCGGTATTCGCAGCCTGGAGCAACCCGAACCGCACGTTCATGGACCAGAGATCGACCTGTTGGTTGTACTGGACGATCGCCTGAAGGAACGCGCGGGTCGAGAACGAGTACGACACATTGGTTCGAATGAGGTTTGCGGTGAACTTGCCGGTGGGCAGCTCCACGTCGTTGACCGCGTAGGAGATTTCGCTCGTCAGCGTCTCCCCCGCGCGCATGCGGAGGGTGTTCTGAAACGTGCGGCGGTTCCCGCCGAAGAAGCCGCCCGTGAACGTGGTGATCCGATAGCTGACCGGCGCACCCAGGTTCGTGAAGAACACCATGTTCGCCTCGGTGTGCCGGTAGTCGCCAGGCGGCACGAAGACCCCCGGATAGATCTGGAAGAGCTGGCGCACGCCCTCCTGCGTGAAGTTCACGCCCGTATGCACTTCGTAACCGTTCTTCCACTGCCAGTGCATGTCGTTGTGATGGAAGCCGGTCTCCTGCTTGCCGTCGAGGCCCCAATATGCGCGGTACAGCGAGTGAGGGCGCAGCTCCTGAATGCCGAGGAAGCGCGCTGGCCGGAATCGCGTCATGACGAACGCGTCACCCTTCCGGTAGGCACGCCGGCTGAGGAAGCCCACCTCGGGGTTGAATCGATCGCCCACTTCCTGATAGCCGAGGTTCACGTCGACGCGTTGAAGGGTCGTGCGCGAGCGGACGTTCCACGCATCGGTGCGCCCTCGGAGGTTGTCGTCGTCCACGGGCGTGGCGGTCTTGGCCAAGAAGCCCGTGACGACGGTGTTCTGTTTGATGCCCAGCCGTCCGTCCATCGAATAGGTGCGGTTGTAGTCGCGCTCCTTGGCGAGGTCCCCCATCCCCTGGCGGTTGACGAACAGCACACCGAACGACGACCGATTCGGGAGGTCGCGACTGATCCGCACGAGGCCGAAGTTATTGCTCGGCACGGCGGCGCGCACACCGGGGACTGCCTCCTGGCTCTCGGTCTGCATGTTCAGGAGCCCGATGTTGAAGCGACCCGCTTTGCCCGAGACGCGTCCGCCGGCGATGATGGGGATGGGGTTCCCCGAGTCGCTGATGCCGATTCGCCGGCTGAAGAACAGATCGACCTCGCTCGGGTTCCCGACGGTGAAGAATCCCGCGTTCTCGAGGAAGAAAGGCCTCTTCTCTGGGAAAAACAAGGTAAACCGATCGAGGTTCACCTGCTGATCGTCGACCTCGACCTGGGCGAAGTCGGTGTTGAGCGTCCCGTCGAGGGTCAAGGCGGGCGTCAGGTTGTACTTGAGGTCGACGCCCACGTCCCGGCGGAAGTCGGACTCCACCGGTTTGACGCCGCTCGTGAGCACGTTGCCGATCGCGTAGGGTGTCACGCGGAAGGTCCGGAACACCGGCGTTTCGAGGCCGACGAGCGTGCCAGCGAGCGACACGCGATTCAAGTCGTACTGGCGGGGTATCTGCGCCCAGTACGAACGCTCGTTCCGGCGGCGAATGTTGCGCTGGAAGTTGAGGCCCCAGGTCTGCCTGCTGCCCGAGGGAAAACGTAGCGTCCGGAACGGGATCGCGAACTCGGCCGTCCACCCGATGTCGGAGATCTTCGTGCGCACGCGCCAGGCGCCGTCCCAGTTGACGTTGAACCCACCACCCGAGCCGGCCACCGAGCCAAACCGCAGCCCGCCGCCTCCTTGCCCTTCGTTCGTGACCTGGCCGTCGTACTCGATCCCCGCTGGGTTGGTCCCGAACACGAAGCCGTTCTGGAGGTCCCGATAGGTGTCGAAGAGGATTCGAAAGCTGTCGGTCTCATCCAGGTCGGCGTCGCGACGGGAGTCGGACACGACGATCGTGTTGGGATCGTGGTCGTAACAGACGACGCCCACGTAGAGCGTGTCGTTCGTGAAGATGACGCGGACTTCGGTGCGCTCCGAGGCGGGCTGCCCTTGATCCGGCTGCTCCTGCCAAAAGGCGCTCACGGGGGCCGCGCTTTGCCACGTCGATTCGCCCAGGACGTCGCCGTCGATCGTCGGGCCTTCCTTGACGCGTGATGCCGTGAGCGTGGGACGGGCGCCTGGGACGAGTGCTGCGGTGGTCGACGGCATCGTCGCAGGAGCCTGCTGCGCGAGCGCCGGCGCCGGGGCCAGCGCCGCGAGCGCGACCGCGTCAGCGAAGGCGATTACCGACAGGGCGCGACGCAGTCTCGACGACGACACACGGGGACCAAGCATGATCAGCGGGGAAGGCGGGCGGAGGCTGTGACGCGCCGCGCGTTCGGCTGTCTATGATACCCGTCCTCGCGTCTCTTACCTAGTACTCGAAACCATCGAGGTTCGGGGATCAGACGCCGAACGCATAAGGCGACGCTTACTGATCGGCGGGGTCGATGACGTCCAACCCACGCTCAGAGCGCGGGGGCTCGACGAGGCCGTCTCGTGCGGCGATCGAGCTCGTCGATCTGCTCCTTGGCGCGCCGGTGGCCTTCGGCGACCGCCTCCGCGCTCATTTTTCGCTCGAGCGCGGTGAGGAGTCGCCCGTACTTCGTTTTGCTCTCGCCCGACGCGTTCACCACGGCGACCTCGGCCCACACGTACGCCTCGACCAGATCCTGCATCACGCCCTCGCCGTTGTGATATGAGACGGCCAGGTTGTACTGGGCGGTGTTGTTGCCGAGTCGCGCCGCGCGGTTCCACCACTCGACGGCGAGCGCCGCGTCGGCCATGACGCCTTCGCCGAACCGGTACATGAAACCGAGATTCGTTTGCGCCGTCGGATGTCCCTGGGCCGCTGACTTCTGGTACCAGGCGATCGCCTGCTGATGATCTTGCTCGACGCCGCGTCCACTTCGGTAGGCCTCGCCGAGGTAGTTCTGCGCAACCGCGTTGCCCTGCTCCGCCGCCTTGCCAAACCACGTGACGGCGCGAGCCGGATCTTGGGGGACGCCGTATCCCTCCTGGTAGGCTTCACCGAGCCGGACCTGTCCCGTGTCGTCACCGCTCTCCGCCGCTCGCTGAAACCATTGGACCGCGCGATCGATGTCTCGTGCCACGCCGACGCCGTTCTGGTAGAGCACGCCCAGATTGACCTGAGCGACCGCATGTCCTTGCTCTGCGCTTCGCGACCACCAGGTAGCCGCCGATTCGACGTCTTGAGACGCTCCGTCGCCGCTGAAATAGGCGAAGCCGAGCTCGAACTGCGCCTCAGCGTCGCCCTGCTCGGCGCGAGCTTGGAGACCGGCCAGATCGCCGTCCCTGGCTGGAGGGGACTCGAGAGAGATGGCTCCATCCTCGACCCGCGGCACGCCAGGCGCGCGCGGCTCGCGCTCACGTGCCGACAGCGTTCCGGTCAGCAGGAGCGCGAGCCCGACGACGATGAGCCCGGGGGGACACAGCACGGTGCACGACCGCCGAGTTGGCGCCGATTCGCTTTCCCACACGTGACTCCCCTCCCGCGGCCATTGTAGTGTCAGACTCCCGCCGGGGACCGATGATTTCTCGGAAACGCGGGCGACGACCCCTTACCGGTCGGCCGTAGTCCACGAGCGCACCCCCACGACCCCCTGATAGGCGAGAGCCGCTGTCGCCGAGCCGATCAGCGTCCAGACCATCACGTGGAGCAGGCTGTTGACGACCAGCCACCAGGGACCAACGGCCAGGATGGACGCCGCCGCGACGGCAAACGACAGGCGCGCGCCGTAGAGGGCGGCCTCCCGTGCGCGACCCATCCGATCCAAAAACCAGGCGAAACCCATGTCCACGCGCGACGCCACCCGGTGTCTCAGCCGCATCGCGGGCGCTTCAACTAGATGGTAGGAGATCAGCGCGCAGCCGAGCGCCAACGGCACCGCCAGCGCGAACACGACAAGCGGGCTGTTCGTGAAGGTCACTTGCTTGACCATCTGCTCGGCCGGCCAGCCGAAGAGATACAAGCCGTACGAGCAGTCGCCGATGCGGCGCGCCATCGAGGATCCCGGATTCGGCCGTTCCCCGATGAAGACCACGAGATAGGCCCCGAGCGGCGCGAACGCGAAGAGTTGCCACCCGACCGCACCGGCAGCCACGAGCAGTCCGGCTGCGATGAGCGCCCCCGTGACGCTCGTGCCGAAACGCTCGTAGAACGAGTGCATCGCAACGCCCGCCGCAAAGTACGGCAGCGTGAACGCCAGGCTCGTATAGACCCGGGCGTCGGGATACACCGCCGCCGCCAGGGCCACGACGCTCAGTACGGCTGCCAACGCGGTCTGACGCCGCACGACCGTCCAGACCAGGAGCAGAAACACGTAGCTCAGCGCCTCGTAGCGAAGCGACCAGAGTGATCCGTTCACGACCGTCTGCAGGCCTTCCCCATCGGGATAGCTGAACAGCCCCGGGAGCTCTCCGTCCTGCCACGTCTGCAGCGATGTGGCGACCGAGCTGTACAGCGGTTCTGAGCGAAAGTACTCGTGCACGGTGAGACGCGAGAAGAGCGGTCCGATGACGAACGCCGTCGCCACCACGCAGAACACGAACCCCGGCACGATGCGAAGTCCTCGATTGACGATGAAGGTCGTCGCGCTCGGCGTGGTACTGATCGAGCGACTGAGGAGAAACCCGCTGATGATGAAGAACGTGAAGACGCTGTAGAGCCCGAGCACATGCCCCGGACCGAGCAGCCGCGTGAGCGGCTCGCCGTGCTCCCCGCCGGTGGCAATCAGGAAACTGTGCGAGAACATCACGGCGGCAGCTGCCCCGAGCCTGAGTCCGTCGAAGCCCGGGAATCGATTCTGTTCAGACATACGGTAGAGGTTCGAGCGGCAGGCATTGTCCATCATATCCGCTCAGCCAGGCCACCCTCCCCCGACGCCAGCGAGCGCGGCCGCCGCCGAGCCATCCACTCAGCTTGAGCAGAGCACGTGACTTGGTCGGGAGGGCTGGAGCGTTTTCGACTTCGCTCGCGGGGCGTCCAGCTCAAGGCCGAAGGACGAGGGACGGACCAAGGCCCCAAGGCCACAGCACCAAGGCCTCAGGGCGCGCGCCACGGGCTGTTAAGGCTCGTTGTCAGCGCGCAAGGCGAGCGCGAGCGACGTACTGATGGCAGGCGACGCACCGGGACACCATGCCGTTGTACGCATCGGTCGCTCTGACCGAGTCGCGATCCGTGGCTACGCGGCCGAGCTCCTGGAGCGCAGCGACGAAGCCAGCGCTGTGCTCGGAATACTCGGGCGACTTCAACGCCATCCACCGCGGTTCGTTGGTGAGACGCTCGATCTGCTGCACGTTGGTCTCGAGTGCGCTCCAGTTGCTCGTCACGACCGCCTCGAGTATGCCTTGTGCATGCCGCAGCTTCTCGCGCATCACCCCGCGCACCCGAGGCCCTTGCGCCGACACAGGATGTTGGCAGCTCCACCCGACAGTCAGCGTGGCGGCGATGCCTACCTGGATGACCGCCGTCCGCCAGAGATTCCTCATAGTCGACCTCACCTTCCTTCGATGGAGGCATTCGAGCTGGTGCCGCGCTCCGCTCCCAAGATTCAGCGCCGGGCACTCGTGCCTGCTGACGGCGGAGCGCTGATAGCCACACCCAATCAAGTAGAACCCTGTCTCCGACAGACAGATGATAGAGCGAAGCGCCCGTACGGTTGACAGGCCTCGACCGATCGGGCTACGGTCGCCCCCGGGTTGCCTCTCGTCGGCGCCGGTGACGCGTGGCTGGCCCAACCAGCATCAGCTGCTAGGAGGCCTTGATGACAAGCCGCACGTTGGCGCTCGTCGGCGCGGCGTTCCTCATGGCCGCGGTATCAGTCGCAGCCCAGCGCGGTGCGAACCGCGGCGAGTGGACCCGCTACGGCGGCGATTCCGGCGCGACGCGCTACGCGCCGCTCGACCAGATCCGCAAAGACAACATCGCACGCCTCCGCGTCGCCTGGGAGCGTCCAGGCGTCGATGCGCGCATCTCCGCCAAGGCGCCAGATCTCACCTATGGTGGAAACTTCCGCGCGACGCCGCTGCTGATCGGTGGCGTGCTCTACAGCCCGAATGCCGTCGGGCTGGTCGAGGCGTTTCACCCAGGGACCGGCCAGACCCTCTGGGTCCAGGAACCGTTTCAAGAGGATGGTGCGGAGGGAGTTCGCGGCGCGAGCACACGAGGGGTGGCGTATTGGGAGAGCGGTACGGAGCGCCGCCTGTTCGTGGTCCGCGGCGAGTATCTGATCGCGCTCGATCCGAGCACCGGTCGGCCCGTCACGACCTTCGGCGAACGGGGGCGCATCAACTTGCGTGCGGGTCTGGGTCCGCGCGCCGGCGTCTACATCTGGACCGGTGTCGCTCACGTTTGCCGCGATGTCGTCATTGTCGGCGTGGGGCACGGCGGAGCGATGTCGGATCGACCGATGCGAAAGGAGGGCACGCCCGGCGCCGTGCAGGCCTTCGACGTCCGCTCGGGCGCGCCTCGGTGGCGATTCAATCCCATTCCCCGTCCGGGCGAGGTCGGCAGCGAGACGTGGGAGAACGACTCCTGGTCGTACAGCGGCGACGCGAACCTGTGGTCGCTCATCAGCGCCGACGAAGAGCTCGGATTCGCCTACCTCCCGCTCACGTCTCCGACGAGCGACATGTACGGCGGCCACAGGCCCGGCGACAACGTCTTCGCGAACACGTTGGTCTGTGTGCGATGCGGCACCGGTGAACGCGTGTGGCACTACCAGCTGGTCCACCACGACCTCTTCGACTACGACTTGCCCGCGGCCCCCATGCTCGTGGACCTCCGAGTCGACGGCACACCGATCAAGGCGGTCGTCCAGCTGACGAAGCAGGCGTTCGCCTTCGTGTTCGATCGCGTGACCGGAAAACCCGTGTGGCCAATCGAGGAACGACCCGTTCCGGCATCGGACGTGCCCGGCGAGCGGGCGGCGCGGACTCAGCCGTTTCCCACCAAGCCTCCACCCTTCGACCGTCAGGGCATCACGATCGACGATCTCATCGACTTCACGCCAGAGCTGCGCGCGGAAGCGATCGCTCTCCTCAAGTACTACCGTGTCGGTCCGCTCTTCACGCCGCCCTCGGTGCGAGGCACCGGGCCAGACGGCCACCGTGGGACCATTCAGCTTCCGGGCTCGGTTGGTGGGGCCGACTGGCAGAGCGGGGCCTTCGATCCTGAGACCGGCGTGCTCTACGTGCAGTCGATCACCACGCCGTTCACCGCGGACATCGTCAAACCCGAGTCGAAGAGCTCCGATCTGGACTACATTGCCGGCATTCGCGCGTGGACCGCTGGTCCGCGCGGGCTGCCGCTGCTCAAGCCACCGTACGGCCGTATCACCGCGATCGATCTCAACCGCGGCGAACAGCTGTGGATGACGCCGAATGGCGACGGCCCGCGCCATCATCCCCTGCTCAAGTCGCTGAACCTCCCACCCCTCGGTCATCCGGGCCGAAGTGCGCCGCTTGTCACCAAGACGCTCGTTTTTCTGGGAGAAGGCGACCCGGTCATGGCGTCGCACGGCTCCCGCCTGCGGCCCGAGATGCCTGCGTCGCTGTCGCCCGGCCACGGGGGCAAGAAGCTTCGGGCGTTCGACAAGGCCACTGGCGCCGTCGTCTGGGAAACCGAGCTGCCCTCCGGAATCACCGGCGCGCCGATGACCTACATGTTCGAAGGCAAGCAGTACATCCTCGCCGCCGTCGGCAGCGTCGAGCAGCAGAAGGTCGGTTTCGTTGCGCTGAGCCTTCCATGAAGGGTCAGCGTGCCCCACGCGCGGGGGCCCGCTTCAGTCGGACCCGGGCCGAGGACGTCACGTGTGGCCTCCGGCTCTAGACGGCCCAGAATCGCGAATCACATCGCATCGAGCGTTGACGCACACGACAGCCGGGTGTATACGACGAGGTGCAGTGCGGCACCGAACGCGCCGTGCAGGAAAGATGAGGCTCCGATGAAGAACAGGCAGCTCCAATCGGCGTCGTTCGCGTTGGCACTCGCAACCCTCGCGACGGCCTCAACGACGGGTCAGGGGCCCTCTGGGTCGACCAAGACGTGGACGGCGCCTCGCACCGCTGACGGGCATCCCGACCTCCAGGGCATCTGGACGATGGCAACCTTCACGCCGCTCGAGCGGCCGGCCAACCTGGCTGGCAAGGAGTTCTTCACCGAGGCCGAAGCGGCCGCGCTCAATGAGGAGCTGACGGCCGCGGGCGTCGACCCGCTCGCCCGCTCGGCGCTCGCCGCCCCGACCGATGAACAGCGCCGCGAGCGGTTACGTCAGTCGAAAGAGAACATTCACTACGACAACGCCATCTGGCTGGCCGAGAAGCGTCCCAAGGGTCTGTCCACGCTGCGCACATCGCTCATCGTCGACCCACGAGACGGGCGCATCCCGCCGCTCACGCCTGAAGCGCAGAAGCGCGAGGCGGAGCGGATTAAGGCGCACCGTTACGTGGTCGACGGCTATCCCGAGCAACCGGCCGACAGCTACGAAACACGCACCCTGGCCGAGCGCTGCCTGGCGTGGCGCCACGAGGGACCGCCGATGCTGCCGCCGGCGTATCTCGATCGGCTCCGCATCATGCAGTCTCGCGACTACGTGGTCATCTTCCCGGAAGTGCGTACGCACCAAGTGCGACTCGTCCCGCTCGACAACCGGTCGCACATCACGACCCGCGTGCGCCAGTGGGCCGGTAACTCGCGCGGCCGCTGGGAGGGCGACACGCTGGTCATCGAAACGAGGAACTTCACCCACAAGACCCACTTCCAGGGGTCGACCGATGCGTTGCGCGTCGTCGAACGCTTCACGAGGGTGGATGAAGAGACGATCCGCTACCAGTTTACGGTCGAGGATGCCGCGACCTGGACGAGACCGTGGACCGCCGAAATCCCCATGAAGACCGCCGACGGACCCATCTACGAGTATGCGTGTCACGAAGGCAATTACGACCTGCCGAACATTTTGAGCATCGCGCGCAATGTCGAGGCTGCCGCTGCGCGTGCCGTGACGAAACCTCAGTAGAGCCGTGCCGCCTCGGTCGCTCGCACTTGGCGTCCGGCCTGAACCGAACTAGAGCGTTTTCGATTTCGCTGGAGGCCGTCGTCCTTTGGTCGTGGTCCTTCGGGTCTGGTCCGTTCCTGGGCCGTGGTCCGGCCTGAGGCCTTCGATCCGTCGTCCCACGCGGGGTGTCCAGCCCAAGGCCCACAGCACCAAGGCCTCACGGCGCGCGACTCGGAAATCGAAAGCGCTCTAGTGGCCTGTCCTCGCGATGCGAACAGCGTCTTCCTTGCGGGGCATCCCGTGCCTCGGCGTGGCTGCTCGGTCATAGACGAACCGGTCGACTCCGCTCGTCGCGCCTTGCGGCCCGGGCGCCGAGCGGCGGAATCCCCTATACATATCGCGAGGCCACGCGGGTCATCGTTGAAGCCCGGCGACGTCGGTTCGGACCTTGAACAGCGTCTTGCCGGCCGTGACGTAGAGCGTACGCATATCAGGTCCACCGAAGGCGTTGTTCGTGATGAAGTCCTCCGGAATCGGGATGACCTTCAGGAGGGTCCCTTTCGGTGAGATGACGTAGACGCCCGCCTTGTTGGCGAGTGTCTCGGATGTGCCCCGCAGCTGATTCATCCCTGCCGACGCGTACAGATTCCCTTGCGTATCGATGCTGATGCCGTCGGCGCTTCGCCCCGGATAGAAGTTGTAGTGTACGCGCATGTTGCTGATCGAGCCGTCTGCGGCGAGATCGTAGGCGCGGATCAGGCGTGCACCTCCCTCCGCCTGGTTCGCTTCCACGAGGTAGAGCGTTTTGTCATCGGGCGAGACTTGAATACCGTTCGGGCGCTGGACGTCCGGTCGTGCCAGGAGCCGCGTGAGCTGGCCAGGGCCGTCCCAGCGATATACGGCGCCGCCGGGCAAGTCGGTGAAGTACAAGCGGCCCTTGCCATCAATCGTGACGTCATTGGGACCGACGAACGGCTGCCCTTGATACTGCTCGGCGAGCACCTCCATCTGCCCCGTCTTCAGATCCGTGCGCGTCACGCGCCGCTTGAACTTGAGCGGGACTCCCGTTCGCTCCGAATCAGCGCCCTCGCATGCAATGAGCCGCCCTTGAGGATCGACGAGAAGGCCGTTCGAGTTGTTGCTGTCTTCGCGAAACGTCGTCAACACGCCGGCCGGGCTCAGCTTGAGGATGCGTTTGTTGACCATCTCGCTGAAGTACACGTTGCCGTCCCGGTCAGCCGTCGGCCCCTCGGTAAACGCGACGCCGATGGCTGTCTCGACCTGTTGCGCGGACGGCGCGGGCACGAGCAGCGTGAAGACCCAGAAGACCGCGACCACCACCACGCTCGACAAGCGGGTCATCTCTCCTCCTTCGTGGCGCTGGCGTCGTTTCCTGGGTGTCCCGATCGACTCCGGTCAGCGAGCGTCCCTGTCGGACCGACCCGAGGGCTCACTCAGCCGAGCGTTCAACGCGGCGATCCGCACGGTCGACCTGCCCACATTGAAGTCACGAGCGGTCAAGTCGGCCGCTCCCGGCGCGCACGCGGCTTGTGTGGCCCTGGCGATCCTCACTTCTGCGACAGCGACTCCTGTACCCGTGCGCCGCGCAGAATGTTCGCCAGTCCGTAGTTCCCCTCGTGGCACGCGAACTCGTAGAGGTCGTGCCCGCGCTGCATAGTCAACGCGCCGGTGAACGGACGCGTGAACGTCGAAGGGTCGTTGACCGTGAACTCGTAGGACAGCAGATCGTCGGCCACCCGACGAAACCGCTCGGTCAACCGCAGGTTCGCACCGGTGCCGACGGCGTTGGCCACCCCCGGATTGAAGCTCGCGGTCTTGTCGGTGAAGTTGGTGGACTCGACGACCAGCGTATCGCCCTCCCAGCGGCCACGTCCGTCCCCCAGCCACTGACGAAGGTGGGACGGCAAATGCGGGCGACCGTCGAGCGGGATGATCCGCGCATCGTGCACCATCTCGTTCAGGATCATCACGTGATCGCGGGTCTGTACGATTTGAATGTTCTGGTTGTAGCCGGCCGGCAGCACGGGCGGTCCCGAGTTGAACCCCACCAGGCACCGCTCGGCGAGCCCGCGATCCTCGGCGCTATCGGCGCCGATCCCCGCGCCCCGCATCCGCACCGGTCGCGTGCCCGGCATGTCTTGTTGGGTCGATCCGATCTGTTGCGCAACACCAGGCTGCAGCGCCGGAAGACGGCCATCGGGGGGATCGATGATGATGGAGCTCCGTCGGTCGGGTGCGACCCGGGCGTCCTGATCCGACCAGAACCGGTTGTACGCGCCCACCTGGCCGCCAGCCGGCAACATGCCCTTCCGCTCGGTCGGCGCGTTCTCGGACGCCTTCCGTTTCGCCGCTTCCGCGGTGAGAGTCGCCGCTTCTTCGGGTGTCAGGAAGGCCCGGTCGCCCATGTCCTTCGGCCGCTCGAGCGGGGTCAGCGAACTGAAATCCCACACGCCCTGCAGATCCGGCTTGCCCTCAGCCGTCCGGGGAGGCGTGTACGCCGTCTGCGCACTGGTCACGCACACGGCAGCCGTGAAGAACAGCGGGACGATGATAGGGGTACGCATGATCATGTTGTCTCAGGGGTATCTGCGTGGAGTGTACAACCGAAGCGTCGGGACCCGCCAGACGAATATGACGCGCCTCGCCGTTGGGGTGCGAGACCGACCGGTGTAATCGCAGCCGTTACGCCACCAGCCTGCGGGGGCCTGCGCAGGCATCGGCGGCGCGCGGGCAGAAGACAGCAGGAACTTCGGTCGACACGGCCGCGATGCGCACCTCCTCCGCAGGCCTCTACGTCGTCTACCACGATACCGAGTGGATGAAAGGCTCGGCCTTATCAGCCGGACATCCGTGGTGAAGTACGCGCACCAACGGGATCTGCTGAACTGACGCGTGACGGCATCAAGTGAGATGGCCCCACGCACACGGGGGCGGCTTTCTGTATCCTCTCTGCATGACCGCCCGAACGCAGAGCCGTCGGCTCTCGACGCTCGCCCTCGTTCTCGTTCTCGCGGTCGCAGGATCCTCGGCGTGCGACGCCAGGTACTAGGGGAGGGACTTACGCAGCGCAACCACATGCTCGTCATCGTACTGACGGTAGGCGCCCTCTCTTCCTCCGCCGCCGCTCGCTTTCAAGGTGTGCCCGCGCCGACCGCGAAGATCCGCAGCGCGGAGCGTCATCGAGACTTTCTCGCCACCGTGCGGGCGGGCGTGAACGCCGGCGGGAGTGCAGCAGATGAGGTGGCAAGTCGCTACCAGGTTCCGGCCAAGTACAGCGGGTACGGAGCCGACCATCAGCGCGTCAAGGTCAATGAGCAGGCGATCTTCGACGAGCTCAAGCGGTAAGACGCGTGCATGGAGTCGACAGACTCGGTCACGTTTGCGAACTCGCTCGGCAAGTGGCTCGCGCCAGCGCTCCTGACCGTGCGCGCGACGGGGTTCTTCGAGTGGTACGTCTACGTCCCGACGATGACCGTTCTCTCTCTGCCCCTCTTCGGAGCGCTCGTTCGGCGCCTGCGGACATGCAGTGACCTTGACCGCCGCCCGCACCGCCGGCTGTGGCTGGCCGGACGGTTTGTCGTAGGTGGCGGCTGCCGCTCCGGACGGGAGCTTCACGATGAACGTGAACCGCCCCGCTGCTCATCCTTCCTATCCTCTGGGGCTCACCGGTACACCAGACGCCTGCGCTCCGACGGGGTATCATGGCGCCGCTGAGCGTGCGTTCCCGAGGTCCCCGCTGGGCGGGGGACTGCAGCCTGGAGGGGCAGAATGAGCCCGAGAGTCTGGCGCGGCGCCGCAGTCGCGCTTGCCATCGCAGCGACGGTCCCGTCTCTGGCAGGGACTCGACCGACTCAGGCGCCTTCCCCTCACGACGCCGGGGGAGGACGCGCGCCGAGAGATGCCGCCGAGTTCGACGAGTTGTTCCACCGCATCAAGAACTGGGGCCGATGGGGCCCTGACGATCAGCGCGGCGCCGCCAATCTCATCACCGACGCGAAGCGGAAACAGGCGGCATCGCTGGTCAAGCTCGGGACGTCGGTCTCGCTCTCGCACAACTATCTGAAGGACAAGGCGCCCGACAATCCGAATCCCTTCGAGCACACGATGAATCGAGGGCTACAGACCGACACCTACCGGTTCAGCTATCACGGCTACGCGCACAGTCACATGGACGGCTTGTGCCACATGCTGTACCAGGACAAGACCTACAACGGGTACGCGCGGACCGACGCGCTCACCGAAAACGGCTGCGTCAAGCTCGGCATCGAACATCTCAAGAGCGGCATCATCACGCGGGGCGTGCTGATTGACATCCCGCGCCTGAAGGGCGTGCCGTACTTGGAGCCGAGCACGCCCGTCTACATCGAGGATATCGAAGCGTGGGAGCGGAAAGCCGGCGTGAAGGTCGGGCCCGGCGACGTTGTGCTCTTGTACACGGGTCGGTGGGCTCGACGCGAGAAGCTTGGGCCGTGGCCGCTCATGACAAACGCCGCCGGGTTTCACGCGTCAGTGGCGCCTTGGGTCAAGAGGCGCGACGTGGCGTTCATCGGAAGTGACGCCGTGCTCGACGTCCACCCCGAGCTCGTCCTAGACGCCAACGGACGAGAGCTGGCCAACGCGTTTCACATTCTCATGGTCGCCGCGCTCGGCGTCGACATCTTCGACAACCTCGATCTCGAGGCCCTCGCCGCAACGGCCGCGCGCCTGAAGCGGTGGGACTTCATGTTGACGGTTGCGCCGCTGGCGGTCACCGGTGGCACCGGCTCACCGGCCAACCCGATTGCGACATTTTGATGCCAGTTAGACGCTCCACGTCCTTCGGCGAGAGAGGGGGCGCGTCAGCAGAAACATCTGACGCCGAAGACGACCGACCATGACCGGTCATGCCGTCGGACGGTAGAAATTATTAGGGATCTTACGAAAAATGGTCGGGGCGAGTGGATTCGAACCACCGACCCCTCGGTCCCGAACCGAGTGCTCTACCAGGCTGAGCCACGCCCCGACAGGCGAGTTGGGCTAGTCGTTGCGGCTCGGGAAGCCGCGCCCCCGCAAGACAATCATCTTACTGCAGCTTCGCGATCGAGCGGTAGCGCCGCCACGGCCGCCAGCGCCCCGTGCGCGGTCAGGTCGGGCTGGAGCGGCGTGACCGACACGTACCCGGCCCTCACGGCCTCGTAGTCGGACCGATCGTGCGGATGCCAATCGTTCTGCCCTTCTTCGATCCAGAAGTACGGACGGCCCTTCGGATCCTCGCGCCGCGCCACAGACGTGATGTGATTGCGCGTGGCCTGGACGGTCGCCCGAAATCCCCTGATCGGCCCCTTCGGCACGTTGACGTTGAGAAACGTCCGCGGTGGCAGCGGCCGCTCGACGAGCGCCTGCGCGATCATCGCCGCCGCCCGCGCGGCATGACTGAAGTCGTACTCGCCGCGCGTGGGCCGCAGCGACACGGCGATGCCCGGCACCCCCAGCAGTGCCGCCTCGAGCGCGCCAGCCACGGTCCCCGAGTAGGTCACATCGTCGCCGAGGTTGTAACCTTTGTTGATGCCGGATAGCACGAGGTCAGGAAGCCGCCCGAGCACCTGCGTGACCGCGATGTTCACACAGTCGGTCGGCGTCCCATCGACGGCGTACGCCTGCTCGGCGATCGCCTCGAGGCGGAGCGGACGCTTGAGTGTCAACGCGTGCCCAATCGCGCTGGCCTCGTCGATGGGCGCTACGATGACGACCTTCCCCAACGGTTCGACCGCACGTGCCAAGGCCTGAATGCCCTCGGACCGGTAGCCATCGTCGTTCGTGACCAGAATCAACACGAGTCGATTATACGCGTCGGCCACTGATCGCCAGGCCACACGTCGCGGCGAGCGCGAGCGCCGCACCCACGAGAAACGCGACCGTTGGACCGACGAACGTCCACACCGCGCCAAACAGCAGACTGGCCGCGAGCGCCCCGAGTCCCTGGACGGTGGCGTAGATCCCGAAGGCCAGCCCTCGCTGCGCCACCGGCACCAGATCGGCAACGAGCGCCTTCTCTGCCCCTTCGACCAGCCCGAAGTAGCACCCGTAGAACAGAAACCACGCGACGAGCGCGGTGGTTGATGTACTGAACGCGAAGCCGACGTAGACCGACACGTAGATCAGCCAGCCCAGACCGATGACCCGACGCCGGCCGAACCGATCGGACCAGTGGCCGAAGGCAAACGACGAACCAGCCTTGACCACGTGGAGCGCCGCCCACAGAAGCGGGATCGAGGCCACGTCGCTCGTCGATTGGCCCAGCCGCAGCAACAGAAACGCGTCCGTGGAATTGCCGAGCGTGAAGACGACGAGTGCGAGGAGGAACCGCCCGAGCGGTCCTCGCCAAAGCGCCCTGAGATCGCGCCACCGCACCCGAGGGACGTCCACAGGCTGCGCGCGATCGCCGGGCGGCTCGGCGACCAACAGCAGCAAGATCACGGCGATTGCGCCGGGAACGATGGTGGCGGCAAAGAGGCCCCGGAACTGCCCGGGGAATATCCAAAGGAACCACCAGGCAAGCAGCGGACCGGACACGGCCCCCGCATGGTCCATGCCGCGATGAAAACTGAACACCCGGCCGCGCGTCGCCGGGGTCGCCCATCCGGCCAGCCAGCTGTCGCGCGGCGCCGATCGAATGCCCTTCCCTACCCGATCGACAAACCTGATGACGAGTACCTGTGTCCAGGCGCTCGTCAAGGCGATGAGCGGCCGGACGAGCGACGACAGCGCGTAGCCGCCAAGAACGAAGGGACGTTTCGCAACCGCGCGATCGGATGCGGCGCCTGCGAGAATCCTGAGCAGGCTGTTCGCTGCCTCGGCGGCGCCCTCGATGACGCCAATCGAGAACGCCGTGCCACCGAGCACGTGGGTGAGGAAGAACGGTAGGAGCGGGTAGATGGCCTCGCTGGCGGCGTCGGTTGCGAAGCTCACCCACCCGAGAAGCCACACGGCGCGCCCCAGCGCCGGGCGGGAGACCAGCCTAGTCGGGGCGCTGTCCCGGACGCCGGCTCGGTCGTTCACGGGGCCCCTCCGCCCCGTGCCACTCGCGGTGCGCACCGCCGTTGTGCGCCCTGAGTACAACGTTCTTCGAGATGGCCGCATCAGGGGTCAAGGAGCCTCGCTCGAGGCGGGTCGCGCACGGCGTCGCCGGTCGGCGACGCCGTGGAGGTCGACGGACGTTATCGGCGCGTGTAGGGCGCAAGCGGCCCGCCCGACACGACCTCGACGAAAATGGTCTTGTCAGATCCGCCGCCCTCGCTGTAGACCGCCGCGCCCTTGATCTCGCCAACCCGTGCGAAACGCTGAATGTCGTGCGTCACGGCGCGCCCGGAGGTGTAATAGCGTACGCCGCGGAAGTGAATGAACGCGCCGGCGTTGGTCGTCTCGCGAGGCTGTCGCGGCGCCGAAACCGCTGGCGGCGTCGCGGCCGTCGGCGTCCGGGTGCTGAGCGGGGCCAATGCTTCGGTCGACGAGACCGCGGTCCGGTCAGTCGGGGTCGGCCAGTACCACTGCGCTCCGCGCGAGTCGTCGGCGACGCGGGCCTCGGTGACCACCGGGTCGCGCAGCCACGAATCGTAGAATTTCAGTTCCGAGTCACGCTGGATGGGGAACGACGGCATCCGCGATCCGACGGTGCCGACCAGATCACGATCGCGCCTGCGCTCGTACGGGCGAAGGAGACCGCCTCCAATCGGAACATAGACGATGCTGTACGGTTCGATTGTCGCGTTCTCGTACAGCGGAACCCCCTCGTACGTACCGGTTCGAACCATGACGCGACCGTCGAAGAACTCCGTCGGGCCCGTGGCGTGATAGAAGTTCCCTGCGTAGTAGAGCGGCCTGCGGTGAATCTGCCAGTCGGCCCGTGCGGCTGTCACGCGCGGGGGGCCGAGCGGCAACGAATACACTTGCGCGTGGGCGGTCGAAGCGAGCGCGACGACACCGAGCAGTGAGAGCGCGTGAATTCTCGAGCGCATGACAGTCCTCCGTGGACAATGCCTCGACTTGGGGGAGCCAGGCCGTCTGACTCTATCTCGCACAGACGAGCTGAAGCAACGCGCCTCCGTACGGCATAATCTCAAGATGTCCCTGCCGGATCGCTGCGGGCGACCACTTCGCAACCTCCGCCTCTCTGTCACCGATCGCTGCAATCTTCGCTGCGAGTACTGCATGCCTGAGGAGCACTACACGTGGCTCCCACGCGAGGACGTGCTCGACTTCGAAGAAATCGATGCGCTCGTCGACATCTTCATCACACTCGGTGTCGAGCGCCTGCGCGTCACTGGAGGTGAGCCGCTGCTCCGCCGGGATCTCGCAGCCTTGTTGCGGATGGTCGCTCACAAGTCGGGGCTCACCGACGTCGCGATGACGACCAACGGGACGCTGCTCGCCGAATCCGTCGACGAGTTGAAAGCGGCCGGCCTGAGGCGCGTCACCATCAGCCTCGACACGCTGCGCGCCGATCGCTTCCAGGCCCTGACGCGGACCGCGGAGCTGCCGCGCGTGCTCGACGGGATTGCCGCCGCTCGGCGCGCCTACGGCACGCTCAAGCTCGACACGGTGGTCATTCGCGGCGTGAACGACGACGAGCTGCTATCGCTCCTCGACTACGGGCGAGAGATGAATGCCGAGGTGCGGTTCATCGAGTACATGGACGTCGGCGGCGCGACGCGCTGGTCGCCCGATCGAGTGGTCTCGCGCCGCGAGATCCTCGAGCACCTTCGTCGGGCTCGCGGGGCCGTCGAGCCGCTCTCGAGCGACGCGTCGGCACCCGCTGATCGTTACCGGCTCGCGGACGGCACTGTGTTCGGGATCATCTCGTCAACGACCGAGCCCTTCTGCCGCGCCTGCGACCGGAGCCGCCTCACCGCAGACGGGATGTGGTATCTGTGCTTGTACGCGACGCGCGGCGTCGACTTGCGCGCCGCGTTGCGGGGCGGCGCGACCCCACGCGAGCTTCAGGAGCTCATCACCGCCCGCTGGCAGGCGCGCGATGACCGGGGCGCCGAGATCCGGCTTGCCCTGGGTGACCAGCGAGCGTTCATCCCGCTCGGCACGCTGCGGCAGGATCCCCACCTCGAGATGCACACGCGCGGCGGCTGACGCACACAGGTCGGCCGCCGGACCCTGGCGGTGCCGCAGGCTTCACCCCTGCAGTGGCGCTTGCCGCGTGAGCGAGCCCGCCGTGTCCCGGCGTCTAGGCGACGGCTTGAGGCGCGCAGTGCCGGTCGAACGCCGAGACGAGCTCGGCGGCGATCTGCGCCGCCGTACGATTCTCGATGCCGTGGCGCTCGAGCACGTAGACCAGCTGTCCGTCCTTGAGGATCGCGATGGAGGGGGACGATGGGGTCACGCCGGTGAAGTACTGTCGTGCCCGCGCAGTGGCCTCGGTGTCGGCTCCGGCGAACACCGTCGCGATGCGGTCCGGCTTGGTGGTGTGCCGCAGGGCCAGCGCCACCCCGGGACGCGCCTTGCCCGCCGCGCAGCCACACACCGAGTTGACCACGATCATCAGCGTCCCGGTGGTACCGGTGACCGCACGGTCGACCGCGTCCGCGGTCCGCAGCTCCTCGACTCCCAGTTGTGTCAATTCCGCCCGCATGGGGGCGACGAAGAATTCAGGATAGGTCATGGGCCCATTGTATCGGCCCCGGCGCCCGTCTGAGAAGCGAACGCCCGGTTGGCCCTGCCGCCACGTCGCAGCAGGACGAACGGGTTCAGGTTGGCGGTCTACGCAGCCGGCTGCGCAGCGTGGGCGGTGAGCCGGCCGCTGGTCAGCAGCGAGACCGCCTGGAGGAGTCCCTTGACCGTGCACGGCTTGTCGAGGAACGCCTCGTCTTGCCAGAGCGTCATGCGCTCCTTGAAGAGCGAGTCGCTGAAGCCGGTCAGGTAGAGCACCTTCAGGGACGGCTCGCTCTGGCGAAGACGCCGGGCGAGCTCGTCGCCGGCCATCTGCGGCATCATCACGTCGGTGAGCAGCAGATCGACCGACGCCATCCTGCCCGCGGTCTCGACCGCTTCGGGACCGTCGGAGGCGGTCATGGTCTCGTAACCCGCCTGGCGCAGGACGCGGTCGACGAACTTCCGAATCGGCTCCTCATCGTCGACCACCAGGATCCGCAACGGCCGCACGTGCTCCGATTGGTGCCTCGTGGCGTACCGAAGGAAGGTCGAGAACAGCGACAACGGTTGCCCAGTCACGAGCGCTCCTCGATATGACGCAGGGACGCTCCCCGCTCACATCTCAATCGACCATCCACGAGTGCGGCTTGAGCGCCGCCGCTCTGTTCCTCTGCAACACTGCGCAGCCGCGGACCGAACTGACACACCTGCGCTCGAACCGCGACGTGTCGGAAGCCCCGCTGCCCCGTCAGCCCCGATGCACGTGCTGCGCTCCGGACAGCATCTCGCGCACGGTGTTGGCGAGCACCGACGCCGGAAACGGTTTGCTCAAGAAGCGCATGTTCGGGTTCCCGCCGTCGATTGGTGACGAGCCGTCCGCGTAGCCCGACACGAAGATGACGCGCAGCGCGGGCTTGTCCTCGACCAGGCGCTGTGCGAGCGCCGGGCCGTTCATTTCCGGCATCACGACGTCGCTCAAGAGCAGCGCGATCTCGTCGCGATGTCGAGCGAAGAGCTCGCAGGCCTCGGTCGGCGTCGCGGCGTCGAGCACGCGGTAGCCGTGACGCCGCAGCAGTGCGCCGATGACGACGCGCACCGACTCCTCGTCTTCCACGAGCAGGATCGTTTCGTGGCCCCCCGGCGCGGGCCCCTGGCTCGACGGCGCGTGTCCAGATGGGCTCCCGGTCACCGCCGGAAAATGCATGGTGAAGCATGCGCCGCGTCCGGGCTCGCTCTCGACGCCAATGAACCCGTTGCTCTGCCGCACGATGCCGTACACGGAGGCCAGGCCGATCCCCGTGCCCTTGCCCAGCTCTTTGGTGGTGAAGAACGGCTCGAAGAGGTGCGCCCGCGCCTCTGGCGCGAGGCCAGTGCCATCGTCCACCACGCGCAAGCGGACGTACTCGGCGGACGGCTGGGGGTGGTCGGAGGGGATCTCTTCGTGCGACAACCGCACGCGAGCCACTTCGATCTGGATCGTGCCTCCGGCCGGGAGCGCGTCCCGCGAGTTCAGCACGAGATTGATGATGACCTGTTCGAGCTGTGTCGTGTCGATGCGAATAACGGCGGGCTCGTCGGTGAGGTCGAAGACGAGGGAGATGTCGGCGCGAATGAGCCGCGTCAACATGCTGCGCAGATGCGAGACCGCCTGGTTCAGATCGACGTCGCGCGGGACGAGCACTTGTTTACGGCTGTATGCGAGTAACCGCTGCGTCAGTGCGGCGGCCCGTTGGCCGGCCTTCTGGATCTCCTCGAGATCGGGCCGGTCCGGATCCTTCGGGCCCCGATGGCCGAGCAGGAGCTCTGTGTACCCGAGAATCGCCGTCAGCAGGTTGTTGAAGTCGTGCGCGATGCCGCCCGCTAGCCGACCGACGCTCTCGATCCGCTCCGACTGCACCAGCCGCTCCTCGAGCTGGCGGCGGTCGGTGATATCGCGGGCGATACAGAGGTGGCGGCGGCCGTGCACGGCCGCGCGGTAGCTGCATTCGACGAGTCGGGGCGCACGGCCTCGTGCCTGCACCGGGTGCTCGCGCTTGGCTTCACCAAACGCCAGGAGCTCGCGCCAGGCGGCTTCCAGCTGATCGAGGCCGACGGGCGCGATGAGCTCGTCGAGCGCTCGGCCGATGAGCGCCTGCCCCGGATCGCCGAACGACGTCTTGGCCGCGCGATTGGCGTCGAGGACCCGCCGGTCGTCATCGAGGAGCAGCATCGCATCGGCCGCGTCGAGGAACACCGACCGGAAGCGCTGCTCGCGGTCCTTGAGCTCGTCCTCGGCTTCCGCGCTGACCGTGATGTCGACCACGAAGGCGCGACCCTCCACGAGCTCGTGCGCCGCGTCGAAGAGCGCCGTGGCCGACCAGATCACCTGGATGATGCGTCCGTCCCGCGAACGCAGCCGGCCGCGCTGGTGGTCGACGCGCCCGCGCGTCCGCAGCTCGGACAGCCACGCTTCGTGCTGTCCGGGCGTGTGAAACGATGCCGAGTCGAGCCCGATGGCGTCGGCACGAGACGAACATCCGAGCATCCGTGCCATCGTGAGATTGCAGTCGAGAGTGGTCCCGTCGGCCGCGAACACCTGGATGCCGACCGGTGCCTCCTCGAAGAGCGTGCGACACCGCTCCCCTTCGGATCTGTCCGTGATCTCGCCCGGAAGGCACTCGACCGCCGGCGGGGTCTTGCTGGTCATGAGCGTGTCCGCCCGCGCGAACCGGGGCGGCGCCCGCGGAACACTGATCGTGTCGTCCTTCCACCAGCATCGTTCCCGGCGCCAGCTGCAGTCGGAGACACCTTCGAGTCGGATACCACGCGCAGCGACGACGTCGTCGACGCCTTGGCGGCGCGCTCGCTTCTCGGAACCAGAAACAAATGCACGGGTCGCTCGGTCTTCGCCGAAGGCGGAGCGACTTGCCGGCCCGATGCAGGCTCGGGAGGAACGGGACGATCGGCGGCCGTGGGCGGTGTGCGCGTGGCGATTTCGAAGCACAGCTCGGACAACATCGTTCTTAGCGCGTCGAAGTCGAGGGGCTTCGGCATGTACTCGCGCGCACCGAGCTTCATCGCCTCGACGGCGCTGTCGATGGCCGCATACGCCGTCATGATGATGACCGAGGTCTCGGGGACGTCCGATCGCACGGCGCGCAGCACCGACAGACCGTCGGCCCCGGGCATCCGCAAGTCGACCAGCGCTACGTCGGGCCGCCGATCGGCGGCGACGTGAATGGCCTCGGTGCCCGTCGCACAGGCGACCACGTCGTAGCCGATCTTCCGGGCCAAGCGCTCGATCACACCTCGCACGAGCGCCTCGTCGTCGGCGATGAGCAGGACCGGCTGCCGACCCGCCACGCCATGGGCCGCCGAGACAGACTGATGCCGGTCGAGACCTTCGTCGGTCGCCTCGAGATCGAGCGAACGTGCGTGAACGAGGGCGCGCTTGGAGCCGACCGACATGAGAATCACCAGGGGAACGGAGGCGGGCCAGCGGTGGGCTCCACTCGTTCACCTCAGACTATCGGCACGCCAGCGGAATTTCTGATGGATTCACTCGGCGCTTTCGCGCAACCGCGCGCGCCTAGGCGGCCAGGGCGCGCGGCGACGGGACGAAGTGCGCGATACCGTCACGACGTGCCGGCCGCGACGGCGTAGCCAGCCTGACGCGCGAAGCACGCCGGAGGGTCATGCAGGACGAAGGCTCGGCGGGGGCTCGAACGGCAGCACGCGAGCGACGGCATCCGGCCAAGGCACGCGCTGATCGGCGAGTAGGTAACCGTCACGCTCGAGGGCCAGAATCAGCTGATGGAATTGCCGGCGCACGCGACGCTCCGCCGGTGTGTCGCCCAGGTTGCCGATCGCGCGCTCGAGGCACACGACGGTCCACCCAACCGTGACTCGAGGATGCTGCAACATGATCCAGCGTCTCGTCAGGCAACGACGGTTAGGCGCCCACTGCAGGACTCGCCGAACGTTCCAGCGGACTCGGCGCCACCACGCCGTCGCCGCCGATCCAGCCCTGAATGCGTCTCGCAGCCTGCCGTTCGGCCGGCATCGCGCTGCGGCCGTCGGAACAGACGAAATCCAGCCGCTCGCCCTTACGGCCCAGGCGCACGACCAGAATCCGCTGCCGCCCTTCAGCCGCGCGGTTCCGTGGTCCGTCGTCCACGTGCAGGACGCTTGTGATTTCCACCTCGAGATCGGCACCGTCCGGCACCGGTGAGACACGCACCCGCCCGTTGGCCGCGAGCTCGTCGCGCAAGGCTTGCAGAGCGCTGGCCCGGAGTCTCGCGATCGCATCCGAGGCTCCTTCGAGAGCGTGCATGTGAACGTAGGCGGTCAATGGAGTGAAGGGCTGCATGATCACGGCACAGAGCAACGGCGATGCCGGTGTCGGCATAGGTTCGCGCACGCAGTCGCGTGCAGAGCGGCGCACCCCGCACCGCGCACGATTGACACGGAACGACACGTCGAGCTGACGTTTGGTGTCAGTCGCTCTCGATTTTGGTGGGTGGTTCCGCTGCGCCCGTCGACAACCCCACGCGATTCTTCCCGGACCGTTTGGCGAGGTACAGGGCCTCGTCGGCCCGGCTGATGAGGTCTCGCGCCGCCATGCCGGGTCTCGAGACGGCCAGGCCGATGCTCACCGTGACGGTGAGCCCGTTGAGGGTCTTGTCGCTCATCCGGAAGCCCGCCACGCGGGCGCGAATGCGTTCCGCAACCGCCGCCGCGCTCTCCTCGTGGCTCCCCGGCATGATGACCGCGAACTCCTCGCCCCCAAAGCGCGTGCACACATCGAACACCCGGACCGCCCGCCGCACGATGTCTGCGGCACTCCGGATGACGCTGTCGCCCGCCAGATGCCCGTAGCGGTCGTTGATCGCCTTGAAATCGTCGATGTCGATCATGAGCAGCGCCAGTGGGATCTCGTGGCGGCGAGAGCGCTGCAGCTCTTCCTCGAGACGGCCGTGGAAGTACCGGCGATTGAAGAGCCCGCTCACCGAGTCGATCGCCGCGGCGTGCGCAAAAGCCTCCGCGCGGGCCGTCGCGCGCTCGCGCGCCAGCGCCAGCGCCGCCGGTTCTGCAAGCGCGCAGAGGGCGGCGACGTCGCTTCTCGTGAAGGCGTGATCGTCGAGGCGGTCGGCCACCGACACCACCGCGAGCACCTCGTCGCCGGTCATGATGGGCAGTACCACGTACGAGTCGGTCCGGTAGCGGGGCCGCCGTACGATCTGCGCAACCGCGGTCGCGCCAGGCGCACGCATCATCTTGCCGGACTCGTAAGCCATGCCGAAGATGCCCTCGCCTTTGCCAATCCGCATGTGCTCGACGAGCACCAGCGGGTAGCCGTGCGTCGCCCGGATGGTCAGGCATCGCCCGCTCGGCTCCGCCATCGCGATCGCCCCGAGCCGTGCGCCGACCACGCTTGTCATCGTCTCGAGGATGTGCGAGCACACCGAGGACACGCCGTCGGTCCGCACGAGCAGTCGCGTCAGTCGCGCGCCGGCTCGACGCACCGATACCGACGGACGATGGGACGGTCTTAGGGCCTCGGCCATTTGGTCCCCAATCGAGAGCAGCCGGGCCGCCTCGGCGCGCCAATCGCCTGCCAGCAGTAGCGCCACCCGACGGCCGGGGACGCGTGACAACGGCACGCTGGTCCAGGACCCGTCGCACGGCGCCGTGATGCGTCCCACGTGCGCGGCCGTGGCGGCCTGATCCAGCACCGCCCAGACCTCACTGTGCGGGCTCGGGAGCGGACGTCCGGCGATTCGCCCAGTGATGACACGCCAGCGCTCGGGGCCTCGCTCGACGAGCACCACACTGACCTCGATCGCGATCGACAGCCGATCCACCAGCGCGATGAGCCGTCGTGAGACGGTGCGCCAGGCCAGCGGCGTCGCTATCGATCGCGTCGGCTCGACCTCACTCGATCCCGGTAGCCGCTCGAGCTCATCACTCACGAATGACTCTGCGTGTCCAACAGACCACTAGTCCAAGCCCCTGAAGACAATCCACCTCAACTATGGAGGCTTCGAACGTGACCTCCCACGCCGCCTCGTGCAGCCGCCGCGTCTCGCTCACGCCGTTTCGAACCTCGATGGGAAGCGTCAGCGCCCGCACCCGCCACGTGACTGCACTCGGCTGCGTGTCGCCACGCGTGACAGGGCGCTCGTACCGGCGACCGCTGCACGGTTCAGCCCTCGCACCGAGCCACCTTTCCCACGTCGCTTGGTGGCAACTGCTGTGCCGGAGAAAAACCGCACGGCACAATTGCAGTTCTGACGCTGGCCGTTTGCTTGCTACGTGCGACCGCAGTCGTCGACAGAGCCGGCGGCGACCGGACGCCGCTCGTGAAGGAGACCGCTTCCATGGAACCCTCGTTGTCCGATCTTGACAAACACGTCGCGCCGGTCTCCGATCCGCTGCATTGGCTCGTCGCTCTGTGCGAACACCTCGTGCCGGCCTTCGAGATCGTCAATGGTCGGGGCGACCCTGTGCTGCCCCCCCTCGCGGGGGCAGCCGCCACTCGACTGCGTCGCACGCTCGAGGCGCCCGAGCGATCGGTCGAGATCCGGGCAGTACTCGAGGCAGCCGCCAGGCACCCATCAGTCGTGTTTAGCGAGGTGGGCGAGCTGCGGCTCGCCGCAATCGCTCTTCGAACCGCCGTTCACGAGGATTTGACGCTCGTGCTGGCCGAGCCGGTGCGCACGATTTCGCCCCCTTCTGCTGATGGGCTCGCGCGCGTGGGAGGCTGGCTGGCCGCGGCGGTCCGGCACTCGTCCTTACAAACGACGGATCCGTTCCGACTCTGGCGCGAGCTCTTTCTGCTCAGTCGCATTCTCGCCGGCGCGGCCGCAACAGGCCACGACGAACGGGTCGTGCAGGCGCTCGTCGATGCGTTGGCCGTCTGGGCCGATACCGACACACGCGCCTACACGCTCACACGGTCAGGTGCGTACCTGATGGAGGTTGCTTTGGCCGGCGCCGCCCCCGAACGTGCGCCGCGGGTCATCAACGGCCGCCACCTCCCCTCTGTCTTCGGTCTGGTGCGGCTGACGCCGGCCGACGCGAGCCGACTCGGGTTCGATCCTCGCGTGGACGTGATCGTCGAAACGGTACGCGACGAGGGTGCAGCGCCGTGGCTCCTTGCCCATCTCGGGTCCTTCTCGGAGCATGACGAAGAACGGTTGGCCTTGTTCTCCGAGCTGCTCCTCCCCGCCGTCCACGCGGCGCGTGGTGTCGAGGTCTCGCGCCTAGTGTGGGCCCTGACCCAGGAGCTGGCCGGGGACTGGCTTACGGCCGGTGACGGCGTGACGGCGGCACTGCGTCAGCTCGATCACGTGATGCAGGCCTCGGTCTCACTCACCGTCCGGCAGCCCGACGGCGCCCGCATCGTCGAGCTCGCGAGCGCACCCTCGCCCAGTCGTCCACGCGCGACGCTCACCCCCGCCCTGCGGCTCCCGCTCGCGCTCTCGACGCCGTACCACGCGGCGTTGCTCGTCGTGCGCAGCGACGACTGCCCTTTTACGGTTCGCGAGCAGCGCCTGGCTGAGTCCGGCGCGAAAGTCCTGGCCTCCTGGCTGGACACAGTGCTGCGACGAGGCGACTTCGATCTTTCACGCGGCACGACGAGCCCGGTTGACGCCTCGATCGATCGGCGTGGGCAGCGCACCGGTACCCGGCCCGACGACGTCTCGCTGCTCGTGATTCGACCCGAGGCGACGCATTCGACGGCGGAGGTCCGCGACGTCTGGGTGGGCGGCATACGACGGCGCTTGCGTCCCTACGACATCGCAGGCGCACTGCCGTCGGGCGAGATCGGCGTCCTGCTCCCCGAGACAGGCGCCGCCGACGCGCAGGTCGTCTCGGCGCGACTACGGCGGGTGTTCGAGGCCGACGCGGCGCTTTACCTGCTCGAGCGCGCCCCTATCGGCGTGGCGACGAGCCGTGGGAGCGGATCCGGCATGCCGGCACTGCTCGACCAAGCGCGAGGCGATGCGCGGTCTGGCGACCCTGGCGGCAGCAGCTGACAGTAGCCAGGCATCAGTCATCAGTTGTCGGTCGTCAATTCGTCAGTGAGAACTGGCGCCCCAGTACTGAGAGCTGATGACCGACGACTGCGAACGACTCCCACGACCGAACATGCTTCTGGACGCATGGGCTGCCGCACTGGCTTCGTGACGGGCTCCCCGACTAGCGAATGTGGTCGGCGCATTCTGGGCTCTCGCGATAGGCCCGTTGGAGCGCCCGCGCGCGCTCGAAGAGATCGGACTTCGACGGATAGAGCTCACGACCGATCAGCTCGTCCAAGCCAGTCGGACGGTGGTCGCCGGCGATCGGTTCGGCCCAGACCTGGAGCTCGGCGCCGCTGCAACAGGAGCGCATCACGCAACGAATCCGACGCTTGCCGTGTGTGAGCTCCCAGAGCGTCCGCTGTTCGTCGATTGCCATGCGTCCAACTCGTATAGTGCAGGCGTCGAGCCGGGTCAAGGGCGTTGGAGCCGTGTTACGGCACCTTTTCGCAACGGGAGCGCCTGGCGAGGAGGCTAGGAGTGCGGTCCCACGGCTCGACGAAGCGCCTGCGCAAGCATCGCACCGAGGGTGGCGGCCGCAAGGACGACTGAGACGGCAGGCCGTTCAGCGAGCGCAAAGCAGACGAGCACGCCGACCACGCTGCCCACAAGAAGCGTTGATCCCAGCTCTGCGATCGACTCAAGTCGTCGGGTTCGGCAACGATGATGATCGGTCAGAGAACCGAAGCAATGGGGACAAGTGGCCATCCAATCGTCTCTCAAATGAGAACACAATGGTAACATGGACGACATCAAAAGACTTTAACTGATTTATCGGTCATCCTTTGGCGCCTCATCAGTCCAGCCCTGTTCAAACAAGATATTTCTGGCGTGCCAGACATCGGATCTGCTGCACTGCACACGCATCTGCGCTGTTTGGCTAGGCCGACGCCAGCACGATGTGGCCGTGCCGTATCTCGAGTCCCGATCCGGATGATTTTTTCTATCAGTTCTCCCTGTGGTTGTCTGTCAGAATGAGCCAGAGTTCGGAACAGTCATTCTGAGGAAGCAGTCGAGATTCACACACAATGTCACGATCGCAGGTGGTGAAGCCGCTTCCACGGGCTGACGAAGAAGCGCCCGGCGAACGGACCGAGCTGACGCTGACATCTCCCCCAGCATTGTCGAGCTGGCCGACCGAGATCGAGCTTTCAGCGCAGACCGTCGACGCACCCCAGATCGTCGATCTGAGTGGCGGTCTTTTCGATGCTCTCGAAACGTTCGCTGCTGAGGGTGAGACGCCGCAAACCGCGGACCGTCTGGTCGGAGCGGCCGCATCGCCTCGATCGGTCCCTCTTCGCCTGTCCTGGCCATGGCTCCCGACTCCCCTGCTTGCTGGACTCGTCGGCCTGGCTGCCGTCGTAGTGGGCGCCGCCTATATCGGCTTCGGTTCTCGCGAGCCCACGCCGGCGACGACGCCTCCGGTTCCGGAGGGACGCGCGCCAATCAATGAGTCACTCGGCTCGGCGCAGTTCGATTCGCGTCCGAGCGGCGCCGAGGTGGTCATCGACGGACAGGTGCGCGGTAAGACGCCGCTCCGCGTGACGCTTCCGACCGGGGCACACACCTTGGAGATTCGCGGCGCGCACGAGGTCAGATCGTTGCCACTCACGATCGAATCTGGCGTGCTGGTTTCGCAGTACGTCGAATTGATCCCCGGGCCGCTCGTTCCGTCCGCGAACGTGACGACAGGTCGCCTCGATGTCACGTCGGAGCCAACTGGCGCCAGGGTGCAGATCGATGGCATCACGCAGGGCACGACGCCTGTTTCGCTCGATGCCGTGGCGGCCGGCGAGCACCAGATCACGCTTTCCCACGCCCACGCAACCGTGAAACGACGGGTGAAGATTGTGCCTGGAGCAAGCGCATCGATCGTCGTTTCGTTTCCGGCGGCGCCTGCCTGTCAGCGGTCATCTGAAACCGCGGAAATCTGGCCCGACGGCTCTTCGGTCTTGATCTCTCTTGAAGGAACCAACAGAAAGAATGGGCTGTGGACGCTTGTGGG
>Ga0194132_10001154_pt1 | contig 53538 bp, 47 predicted proteins | sample TA2KigOf80mmetaG_FD_148612 | JGI IMG/M metagenome (GOLD analysis project Ga0194132, IMG submission 148612) | Freshwater microbial communities from Lake Tanganyika, Tanzania - TA2015054 Kigoma Offshore 80m | ecosystem: Environmental > Aquatic > Freshwater > Lake | place: Tanzania: Lake... | reverse complement strand
GCGGGATGCGCGACGAGGCCATACTGCTTTTGAAGCTGAAGTGGGCCACCGCCCACCCGATCAGGTCCGCACGCGACCTGCTGCGCTTTCTGACTGCTCAACCGCAGTACTCAAATCGGTGAAGACCAGAAAAATCTCGCCGCCAAGACGCTGACTGATTGGCGTGAGAGTCTCACCGAAGAACCAGCGCTCTTGGAAGAAGACCTGGTGTCGACGCCCTACGGGCAGGCAGCCGTGCGCATCTACCGCGTGGCGAAAGGGTCGCTTCTGCAGCAGGCGCCGCCCGGATCCAGGCAGAAGCCGGAGTCGTTTGATGCCGTGATCGCTGTCATCGCCACCCGACGGAACGACCACATGATTTCTGCGATCGCGGAGGACGACGGCGCACGTACTCGCATTGAACAACTTCGCCATTCCCTTCCCAGTGAAGTGGTGAGCCAGCAGGAAGCTGAGGACTTGAAAAAGCTAAAGACACGGCTGCTTGAGTTCTTTGCTGGCGTCGTCGTACCGGAAGTGCCTGCGTTTGGATGGCGTCAGTCCGCCAGATTTTTCAGTCTGGCACCGGTTCGCCCGCCAGGGGGAGGTCTCTACGATGTCGGTGTGACACTGGAAGATCTCTCCGACTTGCAGCAACACCCGCTCTTTGTCGCGAATCCGGCGCCGGTCTGGATCTGCGACGGGGTCACGAATCGCTTCGTCGCCGTGAACGACGCGGCAGTCATGACATACGGCTTCAGCCATGAGCAATGGCTGAGCATGACGCTTGCCGATCTGGATTTGACGGCGACAGGCGCAGTCAGTGGCAGCCGGATCGGGCGCTGGCGGTTCAAGAACCAGCAGGGGCAGCCGGTGATCGCCGATCTGACGGTGATTCCGATGGTCCTCCGTAGTCAGCTCATGTTGGTGATCATCGCTACGGACCTGATACCGGTCCTCCAGCTCGAATCCAAGCTCCGAGCCAGTGAAGAGCGGGTCCGGCAGCTGTCAGCCCTGTTGGACGCGTCCTCCAGCCTCGCCTTCACGACCGACCCGTCGCTGCGATTGACGTCGTGGAACACATCGGCCGAACGGCAGCTGGCGAAGGCGACGGCGCCACGCGAATTGCCGTCGCTGCACGAGATCGTCAGACCGGAACATCTGCCCCTGCTGACCGATACCCTGAACGCGCTGGTCGGAGACCGCGACACGCCCTCTGCCGAGCTCGATCTGATTGGCGGCACCGGCGACCCTCTTCCCGTGGAGCTGAGCGGCCACGTCCTCCATCACCAGGGACAGGTCGTCGGCATTGAGTGGATGGCCACCAACATCAGCGATCGACGTCGGCTACGCGAGCATTTGGCGCACGAAGACAAGCTCGCCACGCTTGGTCGACTGGCCGGCGGCCTGGCTCACGACCTCAACAACCTGTTGACCGTCATCGCCGGCTGCGCGGAGGAGTGCGAGTCGGACTGCTCGGAGCTGCCGGTGCGGGAGCACCTGCGGGAGATCAAGACCGCTACCGACCGCGCGTCCGAGCTGACGCGCCGACTGCTCGCGCTCAGCCGAAAGAAGTCGCTGCTGCCCAGGCCCGTGGATATCAACACCGTGATCCGCGACGCGGCGCCGCTGCTGCGACGTGTGCTCGGCGACCAGATTGAGCCGGTCTTCCAGTTGGCGTCCGCCGTCCCGGCGGTTCTCAGCGATCCACTGCAAATCGAACAACTGCTTCTCAATCTCGCCGTCAATGCGCGCGACGCCATGCCGACCGGTGGACGCTTCACGATCGAGACGGCGACCGTGGCACGCATCCAGACCGGTCCGGTCGCTTCGCCGGTGGACCAAGCAGTGCGCATCACGATACGCGACACGGGACTGGGCATGACTCCCGAGGTGCGGGCCCAGCTGTTCGAGCCATTTTTCTCGACCAAGACGTCTCAGCACGGGACAGGTCTCGGCCTCTGGACGGTCGCCAACGTGGTCCACCAGGCGGGCGGTTCGATCGATGTGGAATCGCAACCCCGGCAGGGCACCAGCTTTCACATCCTGCTTCCGGCCGTCGCCGCCGCTCCCTAGCCGCACGTTGCCTCAGTCGAGACACGCCGCGAAGTAGCTGGGCCCTGAAACGGTGGTGCTCGACCGGACCGACGTCCGATCGTCGTCACGCCCGAGCTCTACCGAGGGGGCACTGTCCAGAGGAACAGATTGACGCCCTCGACGCGCAGTGTCCGATCGGGCTTCCACACACCGATCGGAAACTGATGCGACACGATGCGGGTTCCCGGTCGGAGCTCACTCTTGAGCTTGGGCTCGAGACGTAGGTTGGTCGAGTGATTCAAATAGAGCGTCACAACCGTCGCGGCGGAGATGTCCGCGTCGAAGAGGTCACCGACGTTGAAGCGCACGCGGTCCGAGACAGCTCCGTCTCGCGCGATCTCGGTCGCGCGCGTCACGAGCGCGGGATCGATCTCGACGCCGACCCCTCGTGCTCCGTACTTCTGCACGGCAAGTACGACGATGCGCCCGTCGCCCGAGCCGAGATCGAAGACCACATCGTCGGGTCCGACCCGGGCGAGCGTCAGCATCGCGTCCGCGATGGCGTACCGCGTGGGAGCGAAGTAGATATCGGGCTGCTGCGCAGGTTGTGGCGCGACGAGTCCGGCGCACGCGAGCGTCAACAGGCTCGCCGCCCACGTGTTCCACACGGCACGGATAGTAGTGATCGGTGGGAGGACGCGTCAAACGGCGTCGGGGCCCTGCTCCCGATCGGAGCCCACCCCGAATCCGGGCGCTCAGCTCGTTGGGTTGGCAGCTTTGACAGGTTGGCAGCTTTGACTTGACAGTTGCGCGCAACCGGCGGACCATCGCCCAGTTTTCGAGAGGAGGCCCCTGTGACGCGTCCATCGACGCTCGCGGCGTGGTTGTGTGTGGTCTCTGGGTGGGCGTGCGGAAGCGCGACCGACTCTCCCGTCGCGACGAGTGCCGCTGCCGACGCTCCGCCTGCCCGGCGGATCGTCGCCGTCGATGGCGGGCAGATCACCGGCGTTCCACCGTCGCCCGGGGATCAGGTCTGGGTCTACAAGGGCATTCCATACGCCGCCCCGCCCGTCGGCGATCGGCGTTGGCGTCCACCGCAGGCGCTCGAACCATGGACCGGCGTCAAAGAGGCCACGAGGGCGGCGCCCGCTTGCATGCAGACCAAGCGTCCAGAAGGCAGCTTCTACGGTCAGGTCGTAGACGAGATGTCCGAGGACTGCCTGTATCTGAACGTGTGGACCGCCGCTGACGAGAACGCGCGGGCGCCGGTGATGGTATGGATCCACGGTGGTGGGCTGACGAGCGGGCACGGCATGGAGGTGACCTACGACGGAGCCGCGCTCGCGAGGCGCGGCGTCGTGCTGGTCACGATCAACTACCGCCTCGGTCTGCTTGGCTACTTGTCACATCCGCTGCTGGCCGCCGAGTCGGAGCGCAAGGCCTCTGGCAACTACGGCATCCTCGATCAGATTGCGGCGCTACAGTGGGTACAGCGGAACATCCCGAGATTTGGGGGCAATCCGGAGCGCGTGACGATCTTCGGCGAGTCGGCCGGATCGTGGAGCGTTCACCACTTGGTGGCGTCTCCGCTCGCGAAAGGGCTCTTTCACGGCGCAATCGGCCAGAGCGGCGGCGGCTTCGGGGCCTTCGGGGCGGCCTACCCCAAGGCGCAGACCGAAGCTGACGGCGTCCAGTTCGTGAAGGCGCTCCTCGGTGACACCGAGCCGACGGTCGCGGCGATGAGAGCGAAGAGCGGCGAAGAAGTTCTGGCGGTTCCGCGTGCGCCCGGCAGCCGTCTTTCGCCCACCATCGACGGCTGGGTGTTCCCGGACTCCATCCGCCAGATCTTCGCCGACGGCCGCCAACATCCCGTGCCAGTCATGGTCGGGTCGACGGCAGACGAAGGTGCGTCGCTGGGCGCTGGCGCTGTCTCACCGGACGCGTTTCGGGCCGGTGCGCGCAAGACCTTCGGCAGGCTCGCCCACGCGTTCCTCTCGATCTACCCGTCCACGAACGCAGACGAGACGATGAAGAGTCAGGTGGCCGCGTTCACGGACCAACACTTCGGTTGGGAGATGCGCACGTGGGCGCGGATGACGGCCGCCAGGGGCATTCCGGCGTACGCGTACTTCTTCAGTCGTGTGGCGCCCGGTCCCGACGCGGCGCGGCTCGGCGCCTTCCACGCCGGCGAGATCGTCTACGTGTTCGACAATCTTGGGAGGAGCCCATTCCCGTACGCGAACCGCGCCTACGAGGACACGGACCGGCAACTCTCGAAACAGATGGCGTCCTATTGGGTGAACTTCGCCAAGACCGGGAATCCCAACGGCGACGGTCTACCCCTGTGGCCGGCCTACACGCGAGATCAGGACGAGGTGCTCGAGTTCGGCGACGCGATCCGCGTGAGCCGTGCTGTTCGAGCCGCGCGTCTGGATCTCATGGATCGATACGACGAGCTCCGGCGCGCGGCCAAGTAGCGGAACGGTCATGAGCTCACATCATCGAGCGCTGGTTGTCTGCCTTGGCGCGTGCGTGTTCACGCTTGCGTGCGCGAGTCCGGACGCGCCACCACCTCCAGCGACAGCCGCCGCTCCCGCTGAACCCCGCGCGACCCGCTTCACAAGCGCTCGCGTCATCGTGGGAGATGGACGTGTGCTCGATCGGGCCACGTTCCTGGTCCAAGGCGGAATCTTCGCGCAGGTCAGCGAGACCGCAGATACCTTGCCGCCGCCGGATGTTGCCGTCGTGGATCTGGCCGGCAAGACCGTCATGCCTGCGATCGTGAACGCGCACTCTCATCTCGGCTGGGAGGCGTACACAGGTTGGGGCAGTCAGCACTTCACGCGCGACAACCTCATCGACCACCTCTATCGACACGCCTACTACGGCGTTGGCACGGTGATCTCGACCGCGACCGATAAGCAATCGATTGCGCGCGCGGTGCAGCTGGATCAGAAGCTCGGGAAGGTCGGCGGCGCCCGCTACGTCCCGCAGCCCGGCCTTGGGACTCCGGGCGGAGGGGGCAACCCGAACTTCACGGCCGATCCAGGATGGTGGGGTGGAGGGGACGGATATTACGAGGTCACGTCACCCGATCAGGCGCGAGCCGCTCTCCGAGACGAGGCAGCGAAGGGCACTCAGGTGTTCAAGATCTGGGTTGACGGTCGTGATGAGCGCCGCGGGGCCCGTATCAAGTTGAGCGAGGCCATCTATACGGCCGCTGCTGACGAAGCCCTGGTTCATGACATCCGTGTGCTGGCGCACGCGCCGTTGGTTGATGACCACAAGAAGCTGCTGCGCGCCGGCGTCCGCCGCCTGATTCACGGTCCGAGCGTCGTGGATGATGAGTGGATTGCGCTCATGCGATCGCGCAACGCGTACCTGATCCCGACGACGCAGTCGTCTTTTCGGGATCTGACGTTCTACGCTGACCCGTTCTTTCGCGGGCACGTGTCGGGGGCCGTCCTTGCCCGGTTGGCGGACCCCGGCAATCTCGGTCCGGTCGGCGTGCCTCGCACCTCCACATCGCCACCGACCATCGACTCAGCGCGTCAAGCTGCCGCTGATGCGCAGGCGCGCGCGCGATTCAGCAAGATGGTGAACGCCGGCATTCAGATCATTCTTGGTGCCGATGTGGGGTGGGGACCGACCGCCACGCACGTGGGGAGCTTCTTCGGGTACGCAGAGCATCTCGAGCTCGCGGCGTTCGTGCGCCTCGGGATGACGCCCGCCCAGGCCATTGTCGCCGGCACCAGCAAGCCGGCCGAGGCCTTCGGCCTCTCCGACGTCGGCACCATCGCTCCGGGCAAGGGTGCCGATTTCATCGTGCTTGACGCGAACCCGCTCGACGACATTGCGAACCTTCGCCTCATCAATCAGGTCTACTTGCGTGGATCGCGAGTGGATCGCGAGTCGCTGCGAGAGCGATGGACGAGGTGACGGCGTGTTCATCGTCCCTCCGCTGCTCATCCTCAGCCGTGCGCTCCTCCTTCCGGCGTCGATGTATGGGCTTTGAGCGAAACGCTGACAGGTTGATCCGTGAGGCAATGGCAGAGGGCCGCTTCGATATTGTCGCCGACGGTCGCGCCATCGATCTCGACAGCTACTTCAGCCTCCCCGAAGACCGCCGGATGGCCTACTCGGTGCTGAAGAGCGCCGGATGCGTCCCTCAGGAAGTCGAGTATCTGAGAGACGTCGATCGTTTGCGGCGAGCGCTCGATGAGCTCCAGAGCGAAGCCGAACGCCCAGCGCTGCAGCGCGCCTTGGCGAACGCGGAGCTTCAGCTGCGTCTCGCCCTCGAACGCGGGAGACGGCGGTGACCCGCCGGCTTCCAGGCCACCTGATGGTGTTCGCCCGCACCCAGGCGGCGCTCACACGGCTGACGGCACCGACGGGAGACCGGACAACGCCATTGCGAGCTCGCCCTCATCGTACGCATGATCTGTGAGCTTGCCGGCGAAGTAGTCCGTGTAGGCCTGCATGTCGAAATGGCCGTGCCCACACAGATTGAAGAGAATCGCCCGCGAGACGCCCTCTTCGCGACAACGGATCGCCTCGTCAATGGCGCCGCGGACCGCGTGATTCGCCTCCGGCGCCGGGACGATGCCTTCCGCACGCGCGAAGGTCACACCGGCTTCGAAGCACGACACCTGTGGATACGCACGCGCGTCGATCAGCCCGAGCTCCTTCACGTGTGACACCATCGGCGCCATCCCGTGATAGCGCAGGCCGCCGGCATGGAAGCCGGGAGGCATGAACGCGGAGCCGAGCGTGTGCATCTTCACGAGTGGCGTCATGTGTCCCGTGTCCCCGAAGTCGTATGCGTACTTGCCACGAGTCAGGCTTGGGCAGGCTGACGGCTCGATCGCCAGAATCCGCACGTCTCGCCCCCGTCGCAGCTTCTCGCCGATGAAGGGAAACGCAATACCCGCGAAGTTCGATCCGCCGCCTGTGCAGCCAACAACGATGTCGGGGTAGTCGTTGGCCATCTCGAGCTGGGCGAGTGCCTCTTGGCCGATGATCGTCTGATGCAAGAGGACGTGGTTCAGTACCGAACCGAGGGCGTACTTCGTGTCGTCGCGCGTCGCGGCCACCTCGACGGCCTCGGAGATGGCGATCCCGAGGCTACCGTTGCTGTTGGGCGTGGCCGCCAGGACCTGCCTGCCGAAGTTCGTTTCGTTCGACGGGCTCGGGACGCAGCGTGCGCCGAAGATCTCCATGAACGCGCGGCGGTAGGGCTTCTGGTCGTAGGAGACCCGCACCATGAAGACGAGGATCTCGATACCGAAGAGCGCCCCGGCGAACGCGAGCGAAGACCCCCACTGTCCCGCGCCGGTCTCGGTGGCGATCTTCTTGACGCCGGCTTCTCTGTTGAAGAACGCCTGCGCGACCGCGGTGTTCGGCTTGTGGCTGCCGGCGGGGCTGACGCCTTCGTACTTGTAGTAGATTCGCGCCGGCGTCTGCAAGGCATGCTCCAGCCGGCGTGCCCGGTAGAGCGGGGTCGGGCGCCACTGTCGATACACGTCCCGAACGGGCTCGGGGATCTCGATGGCACGCTCAGTCGATACCTCCTGGAGGATGAGCGACATCGGGAAGAGGGGCGCGAGATCGTCGGGACCGACCGGCTTGAGCGTGCCGGGATGAAGCACCGGTGGAGGCGGACCGGGCAGATCGGCCGCTAGGTTGTACCAGGTCCTCGGCATCCGCGATTCGTCCAATACGTACTTGATGCTGTCACTCACGGTCGTTCCTCCAGGCTTCGTTCGGCCCGAGATCGCCGTCGCGATTCAACTGCTCTTCAGTGCGACGCGGAGAAAGCGGGCTGAGCTCGAAACCGGAGATCGCCGACCGCGCCTCGATGGCCACGGGCCGAGCCCAACACAGGAGATCACGCCGGCAACGGGGGCATCGGCAATCCTGGCGTGGCGAAGACGATCTCGGTGACGGCCTTGAGACTGCGGTTGCCGTAGCGGAATGGCACCACCAGTCGCAATGGTGCACCGTGCCTCGGCGGAATCGGCGCATCGTTCATCAGCCACGCGAGCATCACCTGCGGATGCTGCAGCGTGCTGAGCGCCTCGTCCGTGTACTGACGATCCGACGCGATGTGGCGCACGTAGTGGACGCCCGGTACGAGCCCGAGCATTTCAGCAACATCGCGAAAGCGGACACCGGTCCACGTGACGATGCCACGCGGATTCGTTGCGCCGCACTGGAGGAGATAGGTATGCGTCACTCTGGGCAGCTTCTCGAGATCGGAGAAACGCAACGTGCCGGCAAGCCTGCCGAGCCCGCGCGTGTCGACTTTGATCGCGAGCTTCCGATAGTCGTACTCGATGACCGGCGTTTGGCGATCCGGTGTCCGCCACATCAGCGGATCCGTGATGGGCCCGGCGGCGCTGGCGGGATGCTCGGGAGCGGAGCCATCCGGCTGAAGTGGCAGCGGCGCTGGGAATCCCTGACGGAGCGGTCGCTCGATGAGCCGATCGGGCCACGCATCGCCTTGAGCCGCCGGTGCGGCCTGCGCCTGCAGCGGCCCTTTGCCAAGCCCACTGACGGACACACCGACGAGTGCTGAGCCTGAAACCGCTAGCGCTTCACGCCTCGACATCGCCATGTTGCACCTCTCCTGGGGGAGACTAACACGACCAGCGCAGAGAGCCGAGGGTTGGAGCCACGAGCTGCGCAGCGCCCTTCACCGCCTGACATGCGCGCGCAGGAACGTGACGATGCGTTCGGAGGTCCCGCGCGGATAGGTGTGAGCGCCATCGTGCAGCGACACCATGACGGGCGCGCGTGTACCCGCGCCGTGGATCGTGCAGCCATCGCCGCAGTCTCTCGACTGGTTGCTCACGCCGTTGACGCGGATTGCGGCTTCGAACGCCGCCTTTTGGTCTCCGAACGTCACGGTCGCGTCACGGGTCCCGCCGATGTGCAGCAGTGGCCGGCGTTCGGCCGGATGGACGGAAGGCCCCAATCGGCCGGCGACTGGGGCGAACGCGGCAAAGACCTGGGGACGTTCGGCCCAAAGGAGGTACGTCAGCATGGCCCCGTTGGAGAAGCCAGTCGCGTAGACCCGGCTGTCGTCGATGCGATACTGTTTGCGGAGCCACGCGAGGGCGACGTCGACGAGCTTGAGGTCGCGGTCGCCATTCTGTCCGCGCTCCACTTGCCAGCCAAGAAGCCCCGCCCGCCGCGGCAAACCTCGGAAATAGACCACAACTGCTTCGGGCCACGCCCCGTGGAGGTCCACGTACTGGAAGTTCTGGGCATCGTCTCCGAAGCCGTGGAAAGCCATCACGAGCGGCGAACCGCTACCGGTGGGCTTCGCCGCAGGCGCGTACACGATGGCAGCGCGCTTCTGGCCGTCCACGTCCCACGACACCTCTTCCCACGCGGCCAGGGAGGGCGTGGACACACTCACCATCATCAGCACGCCAATCGATCCGAATCGTTTCATCATGCCGCTCTCTGGCTCTCTCTGCTCCGCTCCGAGCTCTCGACACGATACAATTATCGCCTCCATGACAACCCTTCACGACTCTCTGACCCTGACCCGGGGCGGCACGCCCAAGAATCGCTTCGCGCTCGCTCCGATGACCAATTGCCAGAGCCTCCCCGATGGACGGCTCGGCGACGACGAGTTCAACTGGTTGGTGAAACGCGCGCAGGGCGGCTTCGGCCTGACCATGACGTGTGCGGCGACCGTGCAGAAGGACGGCGTCGGATTCCTTGGGCAGCTCGGTATCTACCACGACGATCACGTGCCCGGCCTCACACGGCTCGCCGCGGCGCTCAGGTCGCACGGCACGCACGCCGTCGTGCAGCTGCACCACGCCGGGATGCGCGCGCCGGTGGCGTTGACTGGCCGGCCGCCGCAGTGTCCTTCGGACGACAAGGACACGGGCGCCGTGGCGATGAGCGAAGCCGAGGTGAAGCGAGCGATTGACGACTTCGTTGCCGCGGCCCGCCGTGCCGACCGAGCGGGCTTCGACGGTGTCGAGCTGCACGGCGCCCATGGATATCTCATCTGCGAGTTTCTCAGCCCGGAGCTGAACCGCCGCGACGATGCGTACGGCGGATCGCTCGACAATCGCGCGCGGATACTGTTCGAGCTCGTGGACGGCGTCCGGGCCGTGTGCAGGCCTGACTTCAGCCTCGGCGTGCGCCTGTCACCGGAGCGTTTCGGTCTGCGGCTGCTGGAGATTCGGGAGGTGGCGCAGCGCCTCATGCGCGAGGGGCGGATCGACTACCTCGACATGTCGCTCTGGGACGCGTTCAAGCAGCCTGAGGACGGGGCTCTCAAGGGCCGGAGTTTGATGTCTTACTTCACGGACCTGGAGCGCGGTTCCGTGCGGCTCGGGGCAGCAGGCAAGATCATGACGGGCGAGCAAGCGGCGGGATGTCTCACCGCCGGCCTCGACTTCGTGGTCATCGGACGTGCCGCGATTCTGCACCATGACCTTCCGCGCCGTATCGCGGCCAATCCGGCGTTCGTGCCGACCTCCACGCCGGTGACGCCCGGTTACCTGAAAGAGGAGGGGCTCAGCGAGCCCTTCGTCAAGTACATGAGGAACTGGCCCGGCTTTGTCGCGGAAGATGCGGCGTAGAGGAGGGTTCCCGCAACTCTGGCCATAACTGGTGCTTCCTGAACCGACTCAGTTCTTGGAGATCTTTCTGATCGTCCCCGCCGGGCTCACCAGATAGAGCGCACCGTCCGGCCCCGTCGTGATGTCGGTAACCACCCCGAATTCCGTCCCGAAGAGGATCTCCTCGCCTTCGGTCCTGAAGTCGTCCAACGCGATGTTGTCCGCGACTCCGTCCTTCAGCCGATCGTCGTCGAACCTCAGGTGCGTGCGACCGCCATTCAGTCGGAAGCGGTAGAAGTGCCCCCAGTTGGCGAGGCGGGAGACGGCTGAGCCGACGATCAGGTCGCCTTCGTACGATTCGCCAAGCCCCTTGCCCTTGATGAAACCGAGGGCCGCGGGCGGCACCACTTGCTTCCAGCTGAATTCAGGGTCTGTCAGCCGTGAGTTCGGCAGTCGGAACATCCGAGCGCGCGCTTCCTGTGGTGTGTCCGCGATTCTCGAGGCCGGGAATCGCAGCTGCTGCAGCCCGACAGGCCCATTGGCACCCAAGCCGACGCCGAGCTCAATCTCCTTGAACTCGCCCACCCGTGAGAGTGGCCCCATGCTCTGCACCCAGCCGCCGTTGAAGCCTGCGCGCACGCGGTTGACTTCGTCGAACGCGCGACCACCGTTCTCGGTGGTCCACAGGTCGCCTCTTTCTGGATCGAAGGTCATCCCGAAGCTGTTGCGCACACCGTACGCGAAGATCTTCTGAATATTCGCCCTGGCAGCGTCGCTCAGCGGGGGCAGGTTGCCGCGACCGTCGTTGTCATCATCGTCATCGCCATCGTCGCGCTTGCCGATCTTGTAGAACGGGTTGTCGCGCGGGGTCGTGCCATCGTCGTTCAGCCGCACGATGACTCCCGAGAGGTGGGCGGCGTCAGGCTCTGGGCCGCCGAAGGCGTCGTCGGGCGACGGACCACCCAGGTTGTTCTGTGTGTACCCGCGACGACCGACGTCGCCGATGATCACATACAGCTTGCCGTCAGCACCGAATCGCAACACGCCCCCGTCGTGATTGCCGCGCAGTACCGGCAGCGTCGGATCGGCCACGTTGTTCCGATCGTTCTGGAACGCACGTAGCCGAATGATGTTGCGATCGAAGGTCGGCGTGCTGCCGTTCCAGATGAATCGATCGACGCGGTTGCCCAGCAGCGGAACGTTCGCGGCGACGTTGGTGTCGGCGCCCGTCGAGCTCTCTGTGTTGTACAGGTACACAAACGGCGTGCGCGGAAATCCTGGGTGGAGCGCGATACCCAGAAGGCCCCGTTCGCTGTTCGAGTTCACGGCAAGGTCCACGACGACGCCGGCGACGATCCCGTTGGTCACGCGTTTGACCTGTCCCGTCGCCTTCTCTGTGACGAGCAGATCGTTCGGGCCGAGGAACGCCATGGCGATCGGCTGAGTGAGCCCGCTTACCACAGTGGACACTCTCAGGCTTGGGTCCATGAGTGTCGGATTGAGCGGTGGAAGCTGCGCCAGGGCCGCGCGAGGTTGCGCCAGCACACTGGCACAGGCCACACACGCGAGCACCGTCGCACGCATGGCGGTTGACACGATGCCTGATCTCATCGACTACCCTCCCCAGTGGTGAAAACTGATTGCCGGGTTACGAGTCCCGTTCCGCCGAGGGCTGCAATTCCGGGGCCCGAAGATGCCTCACGACGTTGTGCGCCCACACCCTCGTGGCACCGGTCGTTGTGCGCCGACGCGCCCCGCTCGGGACGTCCCCGCGTTTACGAGTTACGGCTATCGATTTCGCGTACCGAATGCGGGCCGTATACTAATCGCGTGTCAGCGTCGCTTCTGCGGTCTCTGCCGTCAGTCGATCGCTTGCTATCGACCGAGCGTGGTCAGCGATGGTTCGGGACGTACGCACACGACTACGTGACGGCGACATGCAGGGCCGTCCTGGATCACATTCGTCGTGACATTCAGGAGGGTCGCCTGACATCAACGGAGGATGTGGTTCAGGAGCGGATTCTCGAGAGCGTCGACGCGCGCTTGGCCGTCACCCGCGAGCCGCACCTCCTGCGCGTCGTCAACGCGAGCGGCACCATCCTTCACACGAACCTCGGTCGCGCGATTCTGGCGCAGGCCGCGGTCGATGCGGTCGTGACTGTCGCGTCTCAGGCCACCAATCTCGAGTTTGACCTTGAGAGAGGCGCGCGCGGACGGCGCGAATCCGAGGTGGAGAAGCTCCTGACCGCGCTGACCGGAGCGGAGGCCGCCACCGTCGTCAACAACAACGCGGCAGCCGTGCTCGTCGGCGTAAACAGCCTGGCCGCCGGGAAGGAAGTCATCGTTTCACGCGGGGAGCTGGTGGAGATTGGCGGAGCGTTTCGCATTCCGGAAATCGTCGCGCGCAGCGGTGCGGTCCTCCGCGAAGTGGGGACGACGAATCGGACACACCCGAGCGACTACGAGCGCGCGATCGGACCAAACACCGGGCTGTTGCTGAAGGTCCACACCAGCAACTACCGCATCGTGGGATTCTCATCCGAGGTGTCGCTCCCGCAGCTGGTGTCGATAGGACGCGCTCATCGCATCCCGGTGATGGAGGATCTGGGCAGCGGCGCACTGGTGGATCTGAGCCGCTTCGGCCTGCCCAAGGAACCGCTGGTGTCGGAGAGCCTGGTGGACGGTGCCGATGTTGTGACGTTCAGCGGCGACAAGCTCCTTGGTGGTCCCCAGTCAGGCCTCATAGCCGGTGCCCGCGCCAGGGTCGATGCGATCCGGGAGAACCCGCTGCACCGTGCGGTCCGCTGCGACAAGATGACGCTCGCAGCGCTCGCGGCGACGCTTCGCCTGTATCAGCAGTCACCGGATCTCGCGCGTGATATTCCCACGTTGCGGTACTTCACTCGTCCGCTCGATGAGATCGCGATCATCGCAGAAGAGGCGAGCCGCCTGCTGAGCGATGCGCTCGGCCCGTTCTATCGCGTCTCTGTCGAAGACGGTGCCTCTCAGGTCGGCAGTGGCGCGCTTCCAGTCGACACACTGCCGACGAAGGTCCTCGCGGTCGTCAGCGACGAATTCAGTGCCGATGAGATCGCCGGGCGGTTTCGGTCCGCTCGCCCCGCCATCATCGGTCGCATCAAGGACGATCGTTTCTTGCTGGACGTGCGAACGGTCTTCGACCCGAACGACCTCGTGCCGCGCCAGGGCTGAACGACGTCGTGCACTGGATCATCGGTACCGCCGGCCACATCGATCACGGCAAGACGAGTCTGGTCGAAGCGCTCACCGGCGTCGACACCGACCGGCTGAAGGAGGAGAAGGAACGCGGGATCTCGATTGATCTCGGCTTCGCGTCGCTCCCGCTTCCCGATGGGACGCGCGCAGGCGTCGTCGACGTCCCCGGCCACGAGCGGTTCATCAAGAACATGCTCGCTGGCGCGCACGGCATCGACCTCGTGCTCTTCACCGTGGCCGCCGACGACGGCGTGATGCCGCAGACCGTGGAGCATCTGGACATCGTCCATCTCCTGGGTGTGAGACGCGCGGTGTTCGTGATCACCAAGGCGGATCTCGTCACCGCCCTGCGCTTGAGCGAGGTCGCCGACGAGATCCGCGGGCTGATTGCCGGGACGGCCCTGGAGCACGAGTCGATCCTGCCCTTTGCGTTGCCGACGCTGCAGGGCCTGGACGCGATCCGAACGGAAATCGTTCGCGCGCTCCGGAACGCCGACAAGCCCAGACCGCCAGGGTTGTTTCGACTGCCGGTCGATCGTGCCTTCCTCTTCGCGGGCCACGGCCTCATCGTGACCGGAACGGCGATTGCCGGAGACGTGCATCCGGGCGACCGCGTCCGCTGTCTGCCCGCGGGCGATGCCCTCCGCGTGCGCAGCGTCGAAGTGCATGGCCAACCCGTGCCGGTGGCGAGTTGGGGCCATCGGATCGCCCTCAACCTGGTCGGCGACAGCACGCGCGCGATCACGCGTGGCGACGTGATTGTGCACGAAGCCATCACGCTGACCTGCGTTCGCTTCGATGCGGAGATCGAAATTCGGCCGTCCGCCGGGAAGGCCGTGAAGGACCATCAACGGGTTCGTGTTCATGTGGGCACTGCGGAGCGGATCGGCAAGATCGTGCCGATGGGGTCGACGGGCGGAAGCACGGACCGAATCGCGCCGAGCACGCGCGCCTGGTGTCAGATCGTGGTCTCCGAACCGGTGGCTGTGATGCGCGGCGATCATTTCATCATCCGCGATGAGACAGCGCAGCACACGCTGGGAGGTGGCCGTGTGCTGCTTCCAGCTGCGCCGAGGCGACGCCGCACGAGTCCTTCCGTTCTCTCAAGACTTGCCGCGCTGGCGTCACACGACATGGATGCGCTGATCGAAGCGGTGGTCACAGACCGCGTGGCGACCGGGACGACGGCTGAGGCCAACGGAAGCGCGGGCGCGGCCGACGGTTTTGCGGTTTCGGGCGGAACGCTGGCGCAATTGCTGAACGAGCGGGAGGAGATTGTGCGCGAGCGCGCCGACGCCTGGCCCGCGCTGCACCCGATCACGCTTGACACCGGTCGGCGGTATGCGCTGGAGATCCACTGGGCGACTGTCAAGGCGCGGGTCATCGAGGCTGTTCGTGCCTGGCATCTCGCGCAGCCGTTGTCGCCGGGCCTCGACATCGAAGACGCCCGAGCCCGGACTGGGGGCGTCACCGCTTCAGGCGCGGCGCCGGTCCCCTCGCGCCTCTTTCGGCTGCTCGTCGATGAGCTCGAGCACCAAGGCACGCTGGTGCGGGAGGGGAGCGCGCTGCGTCTGCCATCCCATCGGGTTCAGGTCACGGGGGCCGATCAAGTGCTCGCTGATCGCGTTCAAGCGGCCCTTTCAAGTGCACCGCTCGGTCCACCCGATGTAAAGTCGCTCGGCGAGACGCTGGGCCTCGATCGGGTGAAGCTTCTGCCGATCCTTCGCGTCCTGGAAAAGGAGAAGCGGATCATTGCGGTCGCGCCAGACTTGTACTTTGCCGCAGACGCGATCCAACGTGTACGCGACGATCTGAAGCGCGACCTCGCCGGCGGCAAGACGTTGACCACGGCTGCCTTCAGGGATCGCTATCAGACGTCCCGGAAGTACGCGATTCCGATCCTCGAGTACTTCGACCGTCAGGGCGTCACTATCAGGATCGGCGAGGCTCGGCGGCTCCGCTAGCGTCCCTCGCGTTCACGCCAGCCACGTGAGCCGGGTGTGGCTGGTAGAGGCGGATGGGCTGGTAGGCTAGTAGGAACGCGTTGAAACCCACTTTGAAGACGACGGCTCGGCGGGGAGTGGCTGCGACGGTGGCGCGCGGGGGGCGGAAGGCGCTCGTGAAGGCGCTGGGACTCACGCAGCAAGTCGCGGCGGCGGGTTGAGCGGCGAAGCTCGGCCCAGCCGATTTGGCGCACGTGTTGCGCCGCTTACCCAGAATCCAGCATCCCGATGTGCTCGTCGGCACCGAGACGTCCGACGATGCGGGCGTGTTCCGCCTGCGTGGTGATTTGGCAATCGTGAACACGGTCGACTTCTTCACGCCCATCGTCGATGACCCGTACGTGTTCGGACAAATCGCTGCCGCAAACGCGCTCAGTGATGTGTACGCGATGGGCGGCGATCCGCTCACCGCCCTCAACATCGTCGGCTTTCCGAAGGCGACGCTCGATCTCGACGTGCTCGGGGCCGTGCTCGAGGGCGGTCTCGAACGGGCACGCGAGGCTGGGGCGGTCGTGATCGGCGGACACACGATCATCGATCCCGAGCTGAAGTACGGGATGGCCGTGACCGGGGTGGTGCACCCGAAGCGCATCATTCGCAACGTTGGCGTGCGGGTGGGGGACGTCCTGGTCTTGACCAAGCCGCTGGGCACTGGGATTGTCACAACCGCGCTGAAGAGACGGAAGGCATCGCCGTCAACCGTGAAGGCAGCGATCGCGTCGATGGTCGCCCTGAACAAGCGCGCGTCGGAGGTGATGCGCACGTTTCCGGTCCACGCATGCTCCGACGTGACCGGCTTCGCGCTGCTTGGCCACGGCACCGAGATGGCCATGGGGAGCGGCGTCTCGTTGGTGTTCGAGGCCAAGGCGTTGCCCGTGCTACCCGGTGCGCTCCGTTTGGCGTCGGCCGGATACCTCACGGGAGGCTGCAAGAGAAATCAGGCCTACCTGGCTGACAAGGTGGTCGTGGAGCCCCCGGTCTCGAGCGGCTACGCCGACGTCGCCTTCGACCCTCAGACCTCCGGCGGACTGTTGATTGCGATCGGAGCCGACCACGCGAGCCGGCTTGTCCGCCGTTTGCGGTCGGCCGGGGTTGAGGGGGCCACCGTGATCGGCCACGCCGTGCCGCGGCGCCCGGGGGCCTGGGTGACGCTGGTGGGAGGCAGCTAAGCGGCTAGCAGGCGGGCCGGGCCAACGGCCAGCGACTATGCTATGTTCACTGATTGGAGGTGGCATGAAACGATTACTGCGGGCCGCGTTGGGTGTGGCGGCGATCGGGGCGGTTGTGGTGGCAGCGCTCTTTGCGCAGACCCAGATGGTTCCCGGGCAGCCTGAGCTCAAGGTGGGCGACACGGCGCCGGACTTTACTCTGCCGGCGTCCGACGGCACAACCTACTCTCTCTCCAAACTCCGCGGCAAGACCGTCGTGCTCGCGTGGTTCCCCAAGGCCTTCACCGCTGGTTGAACGGCCGAATGCAAGGCCCTCCGTGAGAGCGGCCCGATGATTCGTAACTACGACGTCGCGTACTTCATGATCAGCACCGATACGCTGGAAGACAACACCAACTTCGCGAAGAAGGAAGGCGCGGACTTCCCGATGCTGGCGGACCCGAGCAAGGAGACGGCCCGCAAGTACGGTGTCCTGATGGACATGAGCAAGTTCAAGCTCGGCGAAGTCGCGGCGAGGCACACGTTCTACATTGGCCCGGACGGCAAGATCGCCGACATCGATCGCAAGGTCAGTCCAGCCACCTCCGGTGAGGACATCGTCTCGCGATTGAAGGCGCTGAACGTTCCAGCCGCCAAGAAGTAACGCCCGCGGTCCGGTTTGGCGCGACAGGCATTCCAGCCTGTCGCGCCGGCCTCTCACGCCGCGCCCATCGCCCGGCGCACGGCCTCCACGATAGACGCATCCTCTGGAAACCCGTCGCGGTCCTTCTTCGCCACGCATCGATCGCCGACCCAGACTGTGAACTCGCCACGGCTGCCTTCGACAATCTCGGTCTCGAGCGCCAGCTGCTTCTTGATGGCCGCCGCCACACGGGCGGCGCGAGGCTCATAGTTTCAAACGAGGCAGTAGCGAACGCGGACGGCCATCGGAACCCCCTTTGTATCTGGAGCCGTGACGCGCCGCAACGGCCCTTCTGCTCGGCCGTCCGTTCGCCACGGTCAACACCAACCCTCGAACCCCTGAACCCCTTGAAACCCGCGACACCTACGCTCGCAGCACCTTCAGCGCCCCCGTCCACCGGGCCAGCTCGCGCAGCATCACCTGCGCGGCACGTTCCAGCGGCTCATCCCCCTTGAACTTCCCGGTTGCCTTGTCGATGTAGTTCGGGAAGAACGGAATGTTGACCGCCTCGACGATTGGCACGATCTTCAGCGTGTTCAGAATCGACTTCGCCATGGCCACCGACCGCGTGCCCGCGGACACGCCTCCGTAGCTCACGAACCCTGCCGGCTTGTAGTTCCATTCGACGTATAGGTGATCGAGCGCGTTCACGAGCGCGGGTGAGACCCCGTGGTTGTATTCCGGCGTCACGAACACGAAGGCGTCCATGCGCGAGACGAGCTCGCTCCACGCCAGCGTCGCGGACTGCGTGTACTTCCTCAGCCGAGGATGTTCTGGCTCGCTCAAGAGCGGCAGTCCGACGGCTTTCAGATCGATCACCGAGGTCGTGAACGATCCCTCGGAGCTGCAGATGTCGAACACCCACTGGGCAATGGGCTGACCGACGCGCCCGTCTCGTACACTCGCGATCACCAATCCCAGGTTCGGCATTGCACCATCTTCGCAGATCGTCTCTTTACCCGCATCTCAGGTCTGTCATACTGATGCCGCTCCAGGGTCGCCTCTTGGGGTCAGCAGCGCCGGAGGGAGAGCCATGCGCATGCGTCTTCTCGCGACCGCGATCGGTTTCGGCGCCATGGCCATTGCCACGGCGCCACTCGTGCACGCGCAGGCCAGCGACAAGTCCGACAAGAAGCGTGAGCCGCGTCGGATCACGCTCTCGGGTTGCGTGGAGCGCGGCCCTGGGCCGAACGAGTACACGATCGACGACGAAGAGAGCGGGAAGTTTCGTGTGAGCGGCGGCCGTATCGGTCGATATCTTGGCCAGCGTGTGGAAGTCACCGGCAACCTGAACAACAGCCGTCTGCGCATAGGCCTTGGTCTATACCCGACACCGAATGCCGCTGGCCAGGCGGGCGGCACGGATCCGGTGAAATCGGCCATCGCACGGCAGCCGGGCGGCTCGGCCGGCGGCACTGGTGCCGTCTCGCTCCCGGAGCTGCACGTGCGAACCGTCAGGTCTGTGGAGGGCGGCTGCGGCTGAATCCCGCTCGCTGCGAACACTCCAGATGACCCGATCCTTTGATGCCGTGCTCGTCGTGTCGTTCGGCGGTCCGCAGGGCATGGCAGACATCCGGCCGTTTCTCGCGAACGTCTTACGTGGTCGGCGCATTCCGCCCGAGCGGATCGAAGCGGTGGCACACCACTACGAGGCGTTCGGCGGCGTGTCGCCGCTCACCGCCATCACGAAGCGTCAGGTGGGTGGGCTCCGGACGCGGCTCGCGGCGCACGGCCTGGACCTCCCCGTCTATCTCGGCATGCGCAACTGGCATCCGCTTCTGTCCGACACACTCCGCGAGATGTCGGACCACGGCGTCCGCCGCGCCATCGGATTCATTTGCGCGGCGCACCGGTCGTACTCGAGCTGCACGCAGTACCGCCAGAACGTCACGGACGCACGGGCGGAACTGGTCGGCGCGGGACGACCGGACATCGCGATCACCTACGTCCGGGACTGGCATACGCACCCCGGATTCATCGAGGCGAATGTCGAACATGTCGATGCGGCACGTGCCCGGTTACCAGAGGCCGTGCGCGACCGCGCGCGCGTGGTGTTCACGGCGCACAGCATCCCGGTCTCGATGAGCGCGGCGCAGCGCTACCAAGAGCAGCTCAAGGAGTCCGCGAGCGCAGTGGCGAATCGGTTGGGTACTCGTGACTGGGCATTGGTGTATCAAAGCCGGAGCGGTCGACCCGAGGATCCGTGGCTCGAGCCGGACGTCTGCGACTACTTGCGCGCCGAGCACGCGAGGGGCTTGGCCGCGGCAGTGCTCTGTCCGATTGGCTTTCTGTGCGACCACGTCGAGGTGCTCTACGACCTCGACCGCGAGGCGCGCGTCGTCTGCGACGAGATCGGTTTGCCCATGATGCGCGCCGAGGCGGTCAACGACGATCCGATGTTCCTGGACACGATGGCCGACGCGGTGCTCGAGACGTACCGTCGCTACGAGCGCGGCCGGCCACTAGCGGTCGTCTCAGTCGTCCCTCCAGAGCGCGTCGAGGGGCCGCCCGTGCATCGGGGCGCGCGGTCGATCTAGTCCCGTCGGATCCTGACTGATTCGATCGTGACCGGTGTCACGGGCCGATCGTTGCGCGTCGGCGTGATCCCGATCTTCTTCACCACATCGAGACCTTCCGTCACCTCGCCGAACACACTGTGCCGGTTGTCGAGCCACGGCGTGGCGGCCAGCGTGATGAAGAACTGACTGCCGTTCGTGTTCGGCCCCGCGTTGGCCATCGACAGCACCCCTGCACCCCGGTGCTTCAGCTTCGGGCTGAACTCGTCGTCGAAGGTGTACCCGGGGCCGCCCGTGCCCTGCCCGATCGGACAGCCGCCTTGAATCATGAACCCATCGATCACCCGATGAAAGATCAGGCCGTCATAGAAGGGTCGCGTGACCTTCTGACGGGTCGACGGGTCGACGAACTCCTTGGTGCCTTCGGCCAGCCCGACGAAATTGGCCACCGTTTTCGGGGCGTCCTCCTCGAGCAGCCGGATCGTGAAGGCGCCGAGGCTCGTCGTGAAATGCGCGTGTATCATTGATAGACTCTCTCTCGACAAATCTCTCTCGTTGGGGGGGCTCGGGTGTGGAACCAGTAACATCATACCGCTCCGCGGTGCGACGCCCAGACGGGACCGCTCAGATAGGGAGGACGTATTCATGAGACTGCATTCGTTCGTCACGGGCGCGGCGGCTCTGACTCTCGCGGTGTTCGCCTCCGTGAGCCTCACGGCACAGGTCAACCCCAAGTTGAAGAATCCGCTGGCGCTCGTCGAGGAAGCCCCGGCGACCTATAAGGTGAACTTCGACACATCCAAGGGGGCTTTCGTCGTCGAGGTCACGCGTGCCTGGGCGCCCCGCGGCGCGGACCGCTTCTACAACCTCGTGAAGAACGGCTTTTTCACCGACGTCCGCTTCTTCCGTGTGATTCCCGGGTTCATGGCGCAGTTCGGGATTCATGGCGACCCTGAGGTGGCCAAGGCCTGGATGGGCGCGCGCTTCAATGACGATCCTGTCAAGGAGAGCAACAGACGCGGCTACATCACCTTCGCCACCGCAGGCCCCAACACGCGGACGACTCAGTTCTTCATCAACTTCGGAGACAACGTGTCGCTCGACAAGCAGGGGTTCGCCCCGTTTGGCCGCGTGGCGTCGGGTATGGATGTGGTCGACAAGATTTACGCTGGGTACGGGGAAGGGGCTCCGCGGGGCAGAGGGCCCGAGCAGAACCGCGTCCAGGGCGAGGGCAACGCGTATTTGAACAAGGACTTCCCACGTCTCGACTACATCAAGAGCGCGACCATCGCGAAGTGATGCGGGGCTCGGCCCCGGGCTAAGGCTTTCGTTTCGGCCAGGTCAACCCACGGGGGCATGAAGTGCCGCGGCGTGCCCGGAGGCCGCGGACTCACTCTCTCGGGCCCGCGGATCTCGCGATCCGCGGACCCTGTGGTTCCCGCCTCGCGCGCTCGGCTGAATCGCCAGCATCGCGCCGACAGCCTCTATGACCTCTCATCCGGAGCGCAAGACAGCCGCACCGTCCAATCCGTTCGCGGATGTTGCGCAGGGGGTGTCAGCCGACGCCTTCGCGATCCTGGGGCCACACCGGCAGGGAGACGACCTGTGGATCCGCGTCGTGCAACCGTCGGCTCAATCGGTCGCGGTGCACATCGGATCCGAATGGCACGCGATGAGTGAGCGGGCCGAGCGGGGGCTCTTCGAGCTGCTGCGTCCGCGCGCGCGCGACGCCGACATCCCGGCGTATCGCCTGCGCATCACATTCGGCGATGGGCGTGCGGTGGACCTGGACGATCCGTATCGATACGGGCCGGTGTTCTCCGATTACGATCTGCACCTGTTCAACGAGGGCACGCTCCATCGCGCGTTCGAGCGCTTCGGTGCGCACCGCGTCCGCGTCGGCTCGACGACTGGAGTGCACTTCGCTGTGTGGGCACCCAATGCCCAACGCGTCAGCCTCGTCGGCGCGTTCAATGGGTGGGATGGCCGCGTGCACCCGATGCGTCACCGGCTGCCTTCGGGCGTGTGGGAACTCTTCGTTCCCGACCTGCCGGATGGTGAGCTGTACAAGTTCGAGATCCGTACGCGAGAGGGGCATCTGCTCACCAAGAGTGACCCGTTCGGCTTCTCGTTCGAACGGCCACCGGCGACTGCGTCGATCGTGCGCGAGACCAGCGGTTATGAGTGGTCTGACGCCGCCTGGGTCGAGGCCCGCGCGGGCCATGGGGAATGGCTCGAGGAACCGATGGCGGTATACGAGGTCCATCTGGGTTCCTGGGCCCGCGTGCCCGGGGAAGGTCATCGACCGATGACGTATCGCGAGCTGGCGGATCGGTTGCCGGGGTACGTCAAGGACCTCGGCTTCACGCACATCGAGCTGCTGCCTGTGATGGAGCACCCCTTCACCCCATCATGGGGCTATCAGGTGCTTGGCTTCTTCGCGCCGACGAGCCGCTTCGGCCCGCCCGAGGACTTCAAGTACTTCGTCGACCGATGCCACCAGGCGGGGCTCGGCGTCGTGCTCGACTGGGTGCCCGGGCACTTTCCCAGGGATGCTCACGGGCTCGCCTGCTTCGACGGGACCGCGTTGTACGAGCACGACGATCCACGTCAGGGTGAGCACCAGGACTGGGGCACGCTGATCTTCAACTACGGGCGCAACGAGGTGCGCAGCTTCCTCCTCTCGAACGCGCTCTTCTGGCTCGAGGAGTATCACGTCGACGGCCTGCGGGTCGATGCCGTGGCGTCGATGCTGTATCTCGACTACTCGCGTCGCAACGGCGAGTGGATCCCCAATCGCTTCGGCGGTCGGGAAAACCTCGAGGCGATCGAGTTCCTCCAGCGCCTGAACATCCTCACGCACGGCGAACATCCGGGCACGGTCATGGCGGCCGAAGAATCCACCGCCTGGCCGGGCGTCAGCCGACCCGTGCACCTGGGCGGTCTTGGATTCACCTACAAGTGGAACATGGGGTGGATGCACGACATGCTCAAGTACCTGCGCGAGGATCCCGTGCACCGCCGATGGCACCACGACCTGGTCACCTTCCCCATGCTGTACGCGTTCAGCGAGAACTTCGTGCTCCCGCTGTCCCATGACGAAGTCGTCTACGGAAAGGCCGCGCTCCTCAGCAAAATGCCAGGGGATCTCTGGCAGCGGTACGCGACCCTACGCACCTTCCTCGGCTACATGTGGGGCCATCCCGGCAAGAAGCTGCTCTTCATGGGCGGGGAGTTCGGCCAGTGGCGCGAGTGGAATCACGATCACAGCCTCGACTGGCACCTGCTCGACGATGATGCGCACGCGGGGATCCGGCGTTTCGTGCAGGCGCTGAACTGGCACTATCGGGCCGAGCCCGCACTCCACGAACGGGATTTCACGCCTGACGGCTTTCGCTGGATCGATTGCCACGACAACGAGAACAGCGTCGTTTCGTTCGTGCGCTACGCCAAGGATCCGCGGAATGCCGTCGTCATGGTCTTCAACTTCACGCCCGTTCCCAGGCACGACTATCGGATAGGGGTGCCAGCCGCCGGCTTCTACGCGGAGCTGCTCAATAGCGACGCGGCGATGTTCGGCGGCAGCAACCTCGGCAACGCGGGCGGCCTGACGACCCAACCGAACGCCATGCACGGGTTCGAGCAGTCGCTTACGCTCACGGTCCCCCCGGCTGGGTGCCTGCTGCTGAAGAGGCGAGACTAGCGCTGTGATCGCCCGTCGCTCGCGACCAGTCGCTGTCGCGCTCGTGACGCTCGGTACCTTCACGGACCTGTTGGCGTACTCGATTGCGGTGCCGGTCCTGCCCGACCTCACCGCTCGGCTCGGCGCGTCGCCGACGATGATCGGGCTCCTGTTCGCGTCGTTTGGGGTGACGCTGCTGGGCGTCTCGATCCCGGTTGGCGCGCGGTCCGACCGCATCGGGCGTCGCGGGCCGCTGGTTGCCGGCATGCTGGTGCTCGCCGGGTCAACGCTGACCTTCGCGTACGCCACGAGCCTCCCCTGGTTGTTCGCGGCGCGGTTGATGCAGGGCGTCGCAGACGCCATCACGTGGGGCGTCGGTTTCGCCCTTGTGGCCGATCTCTATGGCCCCGCCGAACGCGGTCGCGTCATGGGCTTCGTGATGTCGGGATCCAACTTGGGCTTCATGCTGGGCCCGTCCATCGGCGGGTGGCTCTACGAAACCGGCGGTGCCACGTTGCCGTTCGTGCTCGTCACCGCGTTGTCGGTCGCCGTTGCGCTCGGATTCCTGTGGCTGGCGTTTCCGGCTCCAGCCCGAGTACGCGAGGCGGTGCCGTTTGGGCAGCTGCTCTCGCACACCGAAATTGCGGCGTGCACCACGCTGGTCGTGGTCGCGTCGGCCACCATGTCGATGTTCGAGCCGGTGCTCGCGCTGCACCTCTCGTCGGCGCTGGCTTTGACACCGGGACGGGTAGGCATGGTGTTCGGCGTGGCTGCGGTCGCCTCGACGGTCCTACATCCCGCCTACGGGTGGCTGGTCGATCGGTTCGGCGGCCGACGCCTGATGATCCTGGGGCTTGTCGCGGCCTCGGCGGTCATGCCGTTCATGCCGCGCGCGGACACCTACGGCGAGGCGGTGGCGGTCTTTCTCGTGCAGGCGGGCACGCTGTCGATGATTGTGACGCCGTCGCTCACCTACATGGCGGAGGCGGGCGCTCGTGCTGGAGCCCCGTCCTTCGGGGTGTCGTATGGCCTGTACAACTTCGCTTGGGGAGGCGGGCTTCTCACCGGCCCCGCACTTGGCGGTGCGGCGTACGACTGGATCGGCTTCCCTCTCACGATGTGGCTGTGGCCGCTGATCTTACTCGCGACAGCGGCAGGGTTCGCCCGCGCCAGCCGCTCGGGCGCGGCACAGGGGCTGGTCACGCCCGACTCACGGCGGGGCCTTCACTCCGCCTAAACTGTTCGTTGAGCGTGACTTCCGGCCTCGATTTCGAGTAAGCTCTTCTGCCAGTCGATGAGCGACAATCGTCGGCAGCACGTCCGAGTAACGGGACCCTTCGATGGAAAGCGGGTTGGGCTGATCGATACACCGGTCCAAATCTACGATCTGAGCGAGGGCGGCTGCTTCGTGAACTCCATGCAAGAGCAGGTGGAGGGGCGCGAGGTCGAGCTCGAAATCAACTTGCCGACCGAGGGGCCGATACACCTCACGGCCCAGACACTCTACTCGCGGCCAGGGTTCGGTTTCGCTGCACGATTCACGGAGGTAGCTCCGCAGGCGCGCGACAAGTTGACGCGCGAGTTCCATCGCCTGCGCAAGAGGGTAGGCGAGGCTCGGTAGACCAAATCCAAACGCGTGTCCGAGTAGAGGGTAATCACCGATGCCACGACCGCCAAGAGCGGCTTCGAACAAGCCATCGTACTCCGGCGCGACCACGCAGGGACGCATCAAGACCATCGTGCGAGGTCAGGGCACCGGGATTATCAGCGCGCCGGACGGCGACGTGTTCTTTCACAAGAGCGACGTGCAGGGCAGCTTCTTGGACCTCGCTGTTGGTGACAAGGTCGTTTTCGAGCTGCTCCCCGATTCCATCAGCGGTCCGCGCGCACAGAAGGTCCGCCTGGCGCCAGCCAAGAAGACCAAGTAGCGTGGGCGACCACCACGGCCTCTCGAGGTCGAAGCCCTTGCCGAGCGTGTCTTTGGCGCTCACGCGGGATCAGCTTGGGCTGTTGAGGCGCGGGTCGAGCGCGGGAGCGTTCCCCGTGGCTGATTACCGCGTGATCCAGGAGGACTTGTAACCGTCGTGCGAGAGCCGCTCCGCTACCTGCGCGGCAGCGTGGCGTGTGCCGAACGGGCCGACGCGGACGCGATACATCTCGACGCCCTTGATGGTCTTGGTCGTGAGGTGCGCCGCGTGGCCGGCGGCGACCAGCTTCTCGAGAGCGGTCCGCGCCTGCTGCAAGTCGGGCATGGCGGCAACCTGAACGGAGTAACCGTCGGCAGCGAAGTAGTCGGTGGACGCTGGACCTTCGTCGTGAGCCTGACGTGGTCCGTCGGGGACCTGAGGGGCATCGGCCGATGCCTTCGACCCGGCCGCTTCGGACTGCTGTGGGAGTGGCTTGCTGGCGTCAGCGACGGGCTGCGTGATGGCATGAGCGGACGTCGAGGCATTCGAAGACCGCAGGGCCATGAGTGCGCTCACGCCCACGATCGCAACGCAGAGAGCCCACGCAAGTAGGGTGACACGCCGCTTGCGGAGATGGGCCCGGCGACGCAGGTCGTGCACCTGCGACGCCGCCAGCCCGCTGTAGCGTGCCTTCCAGGCGTAGTACGTCTCGGGCATGATGCCGACCGACTGACACAGATCGACGAGCTTCTCGCCCGCTTCGCCGGCCCGGGTCACGCTGACGATCTCCTCGGCCGTGAACCGTTCCTCGTCGAACGCCATGCGGGTGTTCCGCGGGGACAGCTCGGGCACCCACGGGAAACTCTTCCGTGCTCTGGTCAGCTTCACTGCTCTCGTCTTGCCCAAGGGGGGCGGAGCCCCACACGAGTTAGTTCACCAAGCGATCCCAGTCTCCCTCCTGCGCGTCCTTGGCGAGCGCGAGCCCGCCATCGGATCCGCAGAAAACCGGAGCGTCGATGACTTTGATCCTGCCACCGCCCACGCGCTCCAGCGCCTCCTCGAGCGTCGGACCGAGGTTCCGAATCAACCCGCCGCCACCGGCGAGGATGATGCTCTTCCGCACGCGCTCTTGGAACTCCGGCTCCACGTGCGGCAGTAGGTCGAGCATGGTCTCCACGATCGGCGGGACAATCGACTCGCACGCCGCTCGCATTTCTTCGGTGATGTCGATCTGCGTCGGCACGCCTGCCATCGGCACGGTGACCACCACCTTGTCCGTTGCATCGCCCACGAAGCTGTGCTTCTCCTTCCACTCCCGCACCATGTAGATGGTGAAGTTCGCCTCGTGGTATTTCGTCTGGACCTGCTTCTGCAGATGTGCGTCGATGTGGTCGCCCGCGATCGTCAGCGAGCGCTGGTCGTCTTCGGTGGGGTAGCGGCCCTTCATCACCACGAAGTCGGTCGTGCCGGCCCCGATGTCGATGATCATCGTGTGCAGGAGTGCGTTCAGACCATAGGCCACCGCGAAGGGCCCGGACACGATCATCAGGCTGTCGACGACACCCTTGAGCGCGGCCCGCAGGTACTGCTTGTTCGTGCGCAGCGCAGCCGCCGGCACGCCGACCACGGCGCGCACCTGCGACGACTTGCCGTTCTTGGTGGCATCCACGAGCGACAGCAGATGGCGCAGGAGCTCGCGCGCCGCTTCGACATCGCGCTCGGGTCCTTCCTTCAGCAGCCCTCGCTCCAAGGGTCGGTGCAGGTCGAGCATCGTGCGGTTCTCGATCGCCTCGCGGCCCATCAGCAGATCGCGCTGGAGCACCTTCCGGGCCACCAGGTCCGCCGGCCAGCCAACGAAGCTGTCAACGACGAACTGCTCGCCGTTCGAGGATGAGATGGCGCTCCGAGACGTGCCCAGGTCGATTCCGACGCTCAACATGCCGCCCAACTGTTCTTTAGCTGCCACTGGATCCTGTCCTTTCTGCTGCGACGCTTCGCGTTTGGCTGTCATGCCGCGGTTCCGTTTCCTGCCTCGGTGCCGGCATCCGAACGCCTGGCCGATTCGCAAACGCCCGAATCCCCGCCGCCAACGCGTCGGCCAGCGTTTGCCGGTAGCCGGGCGTATTCAATCGCTCCGCTTCGCCGACGTTCGAGAGGCACGCGACCTCGGCGAGAACCGCAGGCATGTCGGTGGCGACCAGCACCACGAACGGCGCCATCTTGACGCCCCGGTTCGTCAGCGCCGGGTCCATCCGTTGCATCGCCCGGACCAGCGAGTGCTGGACCGCCTCAGCCATCCGCCGTGACTCGTCGCGTCGCGCGTCGGCGTAGATCCTTTCGAGCAATGACCGCAGATCCGCTAGGGAGTACCCCGAGTGCTGGTTCTCCTTCGCCGCGATCGCGTCGTGCTCAGGGCCGTCGCTCGGGCCCAGATAGTACGTCTCGATCCCCTTCGCGCTCGCGGGTTGCAGCGAGTTCAGGTGGATCGACACAAAGACATCGCCGTGCATCGCATTGGCGAGAGCGGCTCGCTCCTGCAGCGAAACCGAGGCGTCAGACGTGCGCGTCATGACGACCTCGAACTTCTGGGCGACCAGCACGTCGCGCGCGCTCGGCGATGTCGAGCGTCAGGTCCTTCTCCTGAAGGCCACTCGCGCTCGCCGTGCCGGGGTTCTCGCCGCCATGACCCGCGTCGAGCACCACGCGTCGAACGCCGAGCTCGAGGACTCCCGGATCCACCGCGCGCGAGAGGCGCGTGTCGTCGATGTCCGGACCGACACCGGCCGACGGGCCCGTCCGAGGCGTTTGCCCGGCAGGCGCGGCCGATGGTGATGCGGCGACGTGCTGTCCGCTCGAAGGTGGCGCCGGCTGCCGCCGCGCCACCCCCGTGAAGGCGAGCACCATCCCGATTGACACCGCGATCACGCTGGCCCGCGGTCCCCAACGCTCGACGTGCCGCCGAAGCCTCCGACCCGGCCGAACTTCCGGCCGCAGCTCGTTCCGAATCGTGCTCACGTTGTCCGCGAACGCGTCTGACAGCAGTTGCGACCTCAGCTTCTCCGGCCTCAGCTCGTCCTGGTGTTGTGGGGCCGTCACGATTCGTGCGCGCTCTGCAATCGGATGTATCGGATTCGCACTGCAGTGCGATAGAGGTCATGGTCCTGCGTGACCGCCGCTGCGCCCTTGTGCGCAAACATGCACGCCGGCCGATCGCAGGCCGAGTCCGGGCCTACGGCGCTTCCATGGCGTACTCGTGAGTCCTTGCCGCGCGTGATGGCTCAGCTGCTGGGACATAGACGCAGAACGTCGATCCACGACCGGGCTCACTCTCCACGTCGAGCGTGGCTCCGAGGAGATCCGCGAGGCGCCGGACGATGGCGAGGCCCAGGCCTGTACCGCCGTTCCGACGAGTGGAGGAGCTGTCCACCATGTGGAAGTCGTCGAAGATGAGCGGTAGGTGTTCCCGCGGAATCCCGGGGCCGGTGTCGCTCACCGCAAAACACACGCGCCTCGGCGAATGTCCGTTGCCGTGAGGTTCCGGACTGACCGTCAGTCTGATCTCTCCGTGATCGGTGAACTTGCACGCGTTCGAGATGAGGTTTACCAGGATTTGTCGAAGCGCCTTGGGGTCGGCCAGCACAACACCAACGCCGGGCGCCACTGTCACCGTGAACCGATTCTCTCGCGTTTTCGCGAACGCTCGGCCGCTTGTCGTGACGGCTTCCAACACATAGGCGGTTTCGATCGGCTCGATCGCCACGTCGAAGCGCTTGGCCTCGATTTTCGCCAGGTCGAGGACGTCGCCGATCAATGCCAGTAGCTGCTTTCCGGAGTGCTCGATGTGCGCGAGATCCGTGCTGAACTGGGTCAGCTGCTCGTCTGCCGCCACTTCGCGCAACAGCTCGCTGTATCCGATGATCGCGTTGAGCGGCGTGCGCAGCTCATGGCCCATGTTCGCCAGGAAGGCGCTCTTCGTGCGACTCGCCGTCTCCGCGGCTTCCTTCGCCTGCTGATACTGGACGGCTAACGCGGCGGCCTCCAGCTTGAGGAGGATGTTGGCCTTCGTCGCCGCGCAGAGCTTTCGAGCGCCGACAATCGCTGCCACGACAGCTACGGCGACGGTCACGGCGCCTTGGCGCAACGGCTCTGGCGCCACCGACGCTCGGAGCACGAACGGAATCGTGAGCGGCAGGACGAATGCCACAAACGTCGGGGTGTGGGGATAGAGCGCTGCCATGGCGGCGCCAAGCAAGGCCGTGGGCAACATGCCCTCATGCAGCATCAGCCAGGGCGCAATCGGTTGTAAGGCACCGGCCCCCAGGGCACCCCAAACGGCACCCGTCAAGCTGGCGCCCATCAAGAAGTAGAGCGACCAGCGGCCGGCCTCTTCGGGTTGTCTTGGCACTCGGAGGAAGGCCCACACCAAGACGCCGCGGCCGCCACAGACGACGAGGAGCGTGCACAGCCACAGGACGTTTCGCGTGTGTGACACCCACGGGTCGGCGGTCACGCTCAAGAGGATGGCCGCTATCGCGTTGGCGGCCAATGAGTACGGGGCGGTGCCATAAAGCATCGTCACCTGTTCGGCGAACACCCGCGAGGCGAGGGAGGTCGGTGCCGTCGAAGCTGAACGGTCGGGTCAGGTAGGATTCAGTGCAGTCAGAAAGGCAAGCCCCGTGAAGGTATCGGCAGCAGCCGGCAGTCTCGTTAGCAATGGCGCTTATCCGGGTGCCGCACGAGACCTGTGATCGTGGCGCGCAAGGGAGGTGCGCCTACGGCCCCGATTGACACGACGGCCCCGATTGACTTGACAATCTAGACGAGCCGCCTCACTCTTTGGGTGCGCCGAGCCGGGGGATCCTCGGAGGGCAGCCGCCCAGGGCTCGACGACTGGGAAACCCCGCGTGAAAGGGTGGAGGACCTGTGGCGACGCATAGGCAATGGCGCGTATCCGCACGAGCTCGGTGGTACGTGATTCAAGTGGCGCTCATCGCGGCCGTGCTCGCGCTGGCGGCCACAATCGGGCCGCCCAGCCAGGCGCAGGCCGGCCGGACCGTCGAATGGACCAACATCACCGGGGGCTACACCTCCACCCGGTATGCGGCCATCGATCAGATCAACGCCAGCAATTTCAATAGTTTGAAGCTCGCCTGGGAGTGGCGCGGCGCCAAGGACGCGGGTGTCGAGCTCGGAGGTCAGATCAACGCTCGTGGCCTGCCGATCTATGTCGACGGCATGCTCATCAGCGTGTCGGGCCCGCGCCGCACCGTCGTCGCGATGGATCCGGCGACCGGCAAGACGATCTGGACATTCCAGGAACCGACGACCGGCCGCCTCGAGTACTCGATGCGCGCGAACCATGGCAAGGGTGTCGCGTACTCGAAGCTCAATGGCCGCGGCGTTGTCTTCGTGACCACCCCGGCATTCTTCCTCCATGCCCTCGACGCCAAGACCGGAAAGCCGCTCGAGAAATGGGGGAACGCCGTCCCGATCGATGGCTTCCCGAAGAGCGGCTCCATCGATCTTCTGAAGGACCTGATCGCGGATTGGGAACCGTGGCGGAAAACGGGTCGAGCCTACAACCCGAATAGCGGCCTCCCGCTCGAGCTCGGCTACATCACCGCCTCTTCACCACCGCTTGTCGTGAACGACGTGCTCGTCGTGGGCAACTCGGCGGAGCAGGGGTACAACCAGACCCGCGTCGAAAACGTACCGGGCGACATCCTCGGATACGACGTCAAGACCGGTAAGCACCTCTGGAAGTTCCACGTGATCCCGAGGCCTGGAGAGTTCGGCCACAACTCGTGGGAGAACGACGCCTGGAGTTGGACCGGCGACGTGTCGTCGTGGGCGCCGATGTCCGCGGATCCGGAGCGCGGTCTCGTCTTCATCCCGACCAACGGCGCGACGATGGACTACTACGGCGGGTTCAGGCCGGGCGACAACTTGTTCAGCACGAGCGTCATCGCCCTGGACGTGAAGACCGGTAAGCGCGTGTGGCATTACCAGACGGTCAAGCACGACATCTGGAACTACGACAACCCCACTGCGCCAATTCTGCTCGACGTCAACGTGAACGGACGCAGGGTCCCCGGCGTCTTCCAAGTGACGAAGCAGGCCTACGTCTACTCGTTCAATCGCCATACCGGTGAGCCGATCTGGCCGATGGAGATGCGTCCCGCGCCGCAGTCGAAGGTGCCGGGGGAGAAGCTGCCCGCGATGCAGCCGCATCCGACTAGGCCGGCGCCGTTCGACCTGCAGGGGCGGACCGAACAGCATCTGATTGACTACACACCGGAGATCAAGAAGCTTGCGCTCGAGCAGGCGAAACGAACGCAGGCGCTCGCGCCGTTCTTCGCGCCGCCCACGCACCGCGGTAATGCCGAGGGCGCCGCGCCCGCGAACATCTGCCCCGGTGGCGGTGGCGGCGCCAACATTACGGGTCCGCCAGCCGCGGATCCGGTGGCCGGCGTCATCTTCATCACGTCGACCAGCGGATGCTCACGCACGGAGTTGGCGCCCGCCAGCGAACGCGACAGCCCGCGGATGACTGGCAAGACCGTTTCGCCATGGGCGGTGGTCCGTGGTGAAGGGGCGGCTCCGCGTCCGGCAGCCAGCGGTGGCGACAACCCGCTGCGCGGGATCCCGGGCATCTTCAAGGGTCCGCTCGGGCGCATTGTCGCGATTGACATGAACTCCGGTGAGCACCTGTGGACCATCCCGCACGGTGACACGGCCCAGGAGGTCCAGGACGCGTTCCGCAATCACCCACTGTTGAAGGGTGTGACGGTTGACACGAATTGGGGCCGATCAGGCCACGCCGCGATGGCGGCTACTTCCACGCTGCTGCTCGCAACCGGCATGACGGCCGACAACAAGCCGCACTTGTTCGGCATCGACAAGAAGACCGGCAAGCGCGTGGGCGCGGTACAGACGCCCGCGCTGGGTCAGTACGGGTTGATGACCTACTTGCATCAAGGGAAGCAGTACGTGATCGTGCCCGTCGATGGCGGATACACGGCCATGGCGCTTCCGTAGCGAGCGTTCCTCACATCTGACGCCTGCGGGTCGACCGTTCGCTATCGTGTCGCCCGCGGGCGCTCTGCCGCTCGCCTCAGGTCTCACCCGCCCTCGACTCCCCCTCCAGCTTGATAGACGCGACGAGCGAACTCGACGAACTGCGGAAGCTCGAGGGGCTGGAAGAGGTGCCACTCCTCGGGAATGACCTCGTACGACGGTGTCACCGGCGGCTGGAGGATGGATGGATCGACCTGAGCGGCGTATCGCCGCAGCTTTTCGCGCCGTCGCCGCCCGTGCTGTCGATGTCCAGCGCAAGCGATTGCTGCTTGGGAAACTCCCGGTCGATACCGTCGCCCCGTGCGTTGGGCTCGCAGAATGGCGGATCTGCGACGGTGTTGCCTACGCGAAAGCCGCCGGTGCAGTGAAAGTACGGACCCTCGATCTGTCGATTCATCCGATAGCGCGATAGTTGGTGCCGAAACACGCCGATGGCCCACCCGTCACCCGGGTAGACGAAGGATGCAAACGACACCCCGGTCGCGTCACCCCGAAAGCGGCCGTCGACCAGACCGTCGATCGTATCGGCGCCAACCCGCGTGGCTGGACCGAACGCATGCCCCCGCGTGGGCATCTGGCTGGTGAAGTTCCAGTGCCGCAGCTCGATGGACACCTCGGGCCGGAACGGCTGCATCAGCCCTGCTGGGTTGCTGTAGACCGCCGTAGCGTCGTCAGCGATCGCCACAAAGGTGCCGCCAATGCCGCGTCCGCGCGCCCCAGGCAGCGAGAAATCGAACGCATTCTGATCCTCGGTGTTCTGCGCGAAGGCCGCAGCCTCCGTGAGGCACAAGAGGCCCACTAGGGTTGCACGCACGACCGTCAGTGCCACTCTTCGACACTCCCAGGGGAGACTAGGACGAAATATACAAGACTGAGCCCGATTAACCCGCAGATCATGGACGCCATTGTAACGATGGAAGCGCCCCGATCACGAGCCGTTTGCGGAATCACTTCACGCTCAATCAGGCCTTCATCGTGGCTGGGTTCCGGCCGAGTTCGTGAAGGCAACCAAGAAGGGTTCGAGGCTGATGCTTCACGCATTGGGTGGGCGGCGGCATCGACCTCGGCCACCGCCCGCCGTGCGCTCTGCGACGGACATCGTGACCGACGTATCAGCTCTTTGGTAAGCGGCCTTCCTCTGGTGACCCGAACGGTGCTGTCTTGCGCGGCGGGTTGAAGAACGGCGTCTTCACGACGATGGCCGGCACGCGATGGCGGACTGCCTCGATCGTGAACTCGAACTCGAGTTGCGAGCCTTCGCTGTAATGGGGTGCATCGATCGTGGCGAGCGCAATGAGCTTCTTCAGTACTGGTGACCACGCCGTCGTTGTCGCGCGCCCGACCTGACGCCCGGCTTTGTAGACCGGCACCGCCGTCCGGGACGCCGCCAGGGGCAGCTGCGGCGACATGCCGACCTCTTCGTACAGATGCTCGACCGCCGCCCACCCGATCTCGAGCCCGACGATCCGGCGAGCGATGCCGAGCCGTCTTTCCTTCTGGAGCGCGCCGCGCCCGATGAAAGGCCGCCGATCGAGCTGGACGAGTCGGTCCAGGCTCATCTGAAACGGGGTGTACAGTTGACCGCGTACGAGCGCCTTCTTGCTGCTGTGGAAGTCGACGTCGATGAGCAACAGCCCCGCTTCGACTCGAGCGACGTCGAGCGCCAGCATCCCGGCTGGATGGATGTCGAACGGTCGCCCGCCTTCCATCAGGGCGTCCCAGACGGGCACCGCGCGATCCCAAGGCACCCAGAGCTCGTAACCGAGATCGCCAGTGTAGCCAGTCCGCGAGATGTCGACCGGAACGCCCGCGATCGTCCCGCTCGTCATGCGGAAGTACTTGAGCGCCCGGATGTCGGCGTCCGCCACGGCGTCGAGCAGCGCACCAGAGGTGGGGCCCTGGAGCGCGAGTGCCGCGATGCGCTCCGACGCATCCTCGATGCGGACGTCCAGGCCAGCCGAGTTCTGGGTGAGCCACCGCAGGCTGGGATCCGCCGCGGTCCAGCGGAAGCGATCCTCCGCGAGGCGCGTCACGGTTCCGTCATCGATCACGAAGCCGTCCTCGTCGCACCACGGTGTGTAGTAGACCTGGCCAACGGCGAGCGCGTGTGCGTCTCTCGTAATCACGCGGTCCACGAGCCGTACCGCATCGGACCCACTCACGATGTACTTGAACAGCGGTGACACGTCGATGAGGGCGGCAGCGTTCCGAATGGCGTTGAACTCGTGCTCGTGGTGCGCCTCGTACGCGCTGACGGCGTAGTAGCCCGACCACTCCCTGAAGCTGAGGCTCTCGCACAAAGGGAACGTTCGGGCGTGCACGGCCGTGCCGATCGGCATACGTCGCGATTGTAGCGAAGCGGGGCGTGACGAGACCAGGGGAAGAGCCCCGGGCGCAACAGAAGAACTACAATCTCAGGCGCGACCATGAAGTACGACGCTGTCGTCATCGGCGGAGGGCACAACGGGCTCGCCGCGGCCGCATACCTCGCGCGGGCCGGCCGGAAGGTCCTCGTGCTGGAGCGGCGGCACGTCGTGGGTGGTGCGGCGGTCACAGAGGAGGTGTTTCCGCGGTTTCGATTCTCCGTCTGTTCGTACGTCGTCTCGTTGCTACGCCCGGACATCATCCGCGAGCTGGACTTACCGCGTCACGGGCTGGAGATTCTGCCGCTCGATGGCACCTTCTCGCCGATGTTGAACGGCGACTACTTGTGGCGCGTCAACGATCACGCGAAGACACGCCGTGAGATCGCCCGCCACTCGAAGCTCGACGCCGAGGCGTACGACGAGTACGGCAGGGCCATGGTGGAGATGGCGCGCTTCGTCAAGCCGATTCTGGCGATGACGCCGCCGGATCCGATGACCCGGAATCCACGCGAGCTGCTCAAGCTTGGCGCGCTGGCTCGCCGCTTCAAGGCGCTGCCCAGTCGCGACCGCTACAACCAGCTGCAGCTGATGACGATGAGCGCGGTGGACTTTCTCGACCAGTGGTTCGAGACCGACGTCCTCAAGGCGACCATGGCGGCGTCAGGCATCATCGGGACGTTTCTGGGTGTCCGGTCGCCGGGAACCGCCTACGTCCTGCTGCACCACTACATGGGTGAGATCGACGGGGCGTTTCGCTCGTGGGGGTTCGCGCGCGGAGGGACAGGCGCGATCTCGAACGCGATCGCCGGAGCGGCTCGGGCGGCCGGCGCGGAGATCCGGACGGGGACAGCCATCGCGCGTATTCGGACACGCGGCGGTTCGGCTGACGGCGTGGTGCTCGACAACGGCGATGAGATCGACGCGTCGCTCGTGCTCTCGAGCGTCGATCCGCGACGGACGTTCCTCGGGCTGCTCGACCCGAAAGAGCTTCCAAGCGACTTCGTGGCCGATGTACGACGGTTCAAGCTGCGCGGGTCGTCTGGCAAAGTGAACCTCGCGCTCGACGCGCTGCCCGACTTCCGGAGCCTGCCAGGCCCGGGCCCGCACTTGCGCGGCGCGATCTCGATTTCGCCGAGCATCGACTACATGGAACGGGCGTACGATCAGGCGAAGTACGGGGAGTTCTCGCGTCGGCCGTACATCGATATGGTGATTCCGACCTTGACCGATCCATCAGTGGCGCCGCCCGGGAAGCACGTCCTCTCCTGCTTCGTTCAGTACGCGCCGTACGCGCTGGCTGGAGGGACATGGGACCAGCAGCGGGATGCCTTCGGGGACGCCGTCATCGACACACTCGCCGAGCACGCGCCGAACATTCGGGACATCATCCTTCACCGTCAGGTCGTCACACCCCTCGATCTCGAGCGCGAATGGGGCCTCTCTGAGGGCAACATCTTCCACGGCGAGCTGACGCTCGAGCAGTTGTTCTTCTTGCGTCCAGTGCCAGGCTGGGCGCGCTATACGACGCCTGTTCGCAATCTGTGGATGTGTGGTTCGGCAGCGCATCCGGGCGGTGGCATCATGGGTGCGCCAGGCCGAAACGCCGCACGTCGCATTTTGGGGCACGCACATTGATGGCCCACGACGTCGTCATCGTCGGAGGAGGGCACAACGGCCTGATCGCGGCCGCCACGCTCGCGCGCGGCGGACTGCGCACGCTCGTCCTCGAGCGCAGCGAGCGTGTCGGCGGCTGCGCCGCTACCGACGAGATTGCGCCGGGCTTCCGTGTCCCCGCACTCGCGCATCGCACGGCGATCGATTCGCACGTGATCCAATCACTCGAGCTGGAGCGGCACGGCCTTCGCATCGTCCGGCCAGCGGCGTATGCGTGCGCCCCCACCACGGACGGCCGCGCATTGATCATCTGGGCCGACACCGAACGGGCGTGCCGAGAAATCGCCACGTTTTCATCGATTGATGCTGAGCGGTATCCGGCCTTTCTCGAGAGCATTCGTCGCATCACCGTGGTGGTGCGATCGCTGCTCGACGCCTCACCGCCCGACCTCGACGCGCTGGCTCCGGCAGACGCCATCCGAGCGCTGCGGACCGGACGTCAGTTCCGGGCGCTCGGTCGGACCGATGCCTATCGGTTGCTGCGCTGGTTACCAATGGCGGTTTCGGACCTGGTTGGCGAATGGTTCGAGAGCGAACCCCTGCGGGCGACCGTCGCCGCCGATGGCGTGCTCGGATCGTTTCTCGGCCCTCGGTCGGCTGGCAGTGCGGCCGTGATGCTGCTGCTTGCGGCCGGCGAGGGACGGCCGATTGCGCCCGGGTGGATGCCGCGCGGTGGCGGCGGCGCGCTCGCGGAGGCCCTCTGTGCGGCGGCTAAACAGGCGGGCGCCGAGATCAGAACGAGCGCCGCAGTGTGCGAGATTCGTGTCGACGATGATGGACGTGCGACGGGTGTGGTGTTGGAGTCAGGCGAGGAGATCGGCGCCTCGCGTGTGGTGTCAGCCGTTGATCCTCGGCGCACCTTCCTGGCCTTGATTGATCCCATTCACCTGCCGCCCGAGTTCAGGCGTCGGGCGCAGAACATCCGGATGCGCGGCACCCTCGCCAAGGTCAACTTCGCCCTCACGGCGGCGCCCGAGTTCCAGGGACTCGCCGCGCGTGCCCTCGCCGACCGTGTTGCCGCGCTGTCGGGTTGTGTCCGCTTGGCGGGGTCGGTGGACAGCATCGAACGCGCCTTCGACGCCGTGAAGTACGGCACCTTCTCCGACGTGCCCTGGATCGAGCTGGCGATCCCCTCGGTGACCGATGACACACTGGCGCCAGCCGGCCAACATGTGGCGTCGGCGTACGTGCAGTATGTGCCGCACACGCTGAAAGACGCGGATTGGGACCATCAGCGCGAGCAGCTCGGTGATCGAGTAGTGGACGTCATCGGACGGTACGCGCCGGGATTCGAGCGGCTGATCGTGGCGCGCGAAGTCCTCACTCCGGCCGATCTCGAGCAGCGCGTGGGCCTCACCGGTGGGCACGTCTTCCACGGCGAGCTGGCGCTGGATCAGTTAGCGGTCGCCCGCCCGCTACTGGGCTGGGCGCAGTATCGGACGCCGATCAAGAACCTCCACCTCTGTGGTGCCGGCACGCACCCAGGCACGGGACTCGACGGCCGGTCCGGCCTCCTCGCGGCACAAGCCATCCTCACCGCGCCGTGAGTGGTGCCCACGCGCGGCGCGGTGTACGTCGGCGTTACGACGGCGCGAAAGGACCCCGATCTGGCTCGGCCGTCTGCCGTCAGTCCAAGAGCTTCATCTAAGTCACGATGTCTTGTTCGTCCTCTCGCGTGAGATTGATCAGTCCACCCGAGGCCACCCGGAAGAAGTTCGCGTAGTGCGCAGCGACATCCTCGAGTGTCTTGGCGGAGTTGTCGTGGAAGTACGGGCCAGTCTGCCGGATACCTCGGAGCGGGGAGATCTTGAACGCGTTGACGTGCTCGAGCGTTGGGTCATCGATGATGCCGGTGACGAGGGCGCGACCAGGGTCGGGGCTCGTGAGTCGCACTTCCTGCGGGGTCCCCGGGTTGAACACGAACTCGCGCACGGGGTGTCCCGCGGTGTTGAACTCAGAGACCCCGACGTTGAAGAAGCGCTGGCCGGCCGGAATCGGTGCCGGTGACGGAATGAAGTCGCGCGCGAACTCGTTGGTCTGGTTCATCACCGTTCTCCAAATCGATGTGCGAGCCTGGCTCAGGGGGAGCCCGATTGATCAAGGCGATCGACGCCAGCCGATCGCCGTGAGGACATCGTCGACGAGGCAGGCGATGCGTGCCGCTAAACGTTTCCTATGCGGATCTTAAAAGAATCTAAACGGCGTGCTGGTAACGGGTCGAAGGTCTCTTCAGTCAGCTGCTCTGGTGTTTTCCGCAGACGTGTAGGTCAGCCCGAGTGCACCCAACAGTATCATGACGCCAGGCGCGAGCGCGGGTGTCGCGCCCTTCAGGGCCTCCCAGACCAGCGAGAATCCCGACAGGTCCGGCTGCAATTCGAGCTCGAACTCCACGTTCCCCTGATAGTGCAGCGCGATCCCGGCAAGGCCGCTCGCCACAAACGCAACCATCGTGATCTGGAAGAGACGCCGACACATGGCGGAAGGACGGATGGCCAGCACGACCAGCGATACGCATGCGATGCCGATCAGCGCCAGCGGCACCTGCTGCCATGCGCCGTCGACGTGTTCGAGCAGCGCCAAGTCGATGGCCGTTCCGACGGAGCCGAAGAGGAAGAGGGCCGCGAGCACCCGGCGGAGCGCGCCGGCACGCATCAATTGATCGTCACGTAGCGCTCGAGGCGCGCCACTTCCTTGTCGTCGACGTACTTGCCGATCTCGCGGCGGAACTGCGCCATCGCCTTGTAGGGCCGGTACTCCTTGAACTCGCCGAGCATACGTTGTCCCATGCCGGGAATGCTGAGGATATCCGCGTCACTGGCCGTGTTCAGATTGATCGGGACGAACACATACTGCTCGAGCCGCGCCACTTCCTTGTCGTTGACGTACTTGCCGATCTCGCGGCGGAACTGCGCCATCGCTTTGTAGGGCCGGTACTCCTTGAACTCGTGCAGCATTCGCGGCCCGAGCGAGGGGATCAACTGGATCTCAGCGTCGGAGGCGGTGTTCAGATTGATCTGGACGAAGAGTTGGCGGTACAGCGCCGTTCGCTGGTCGGTGTTCAGAGACGGCGCCAGCAGCGTGTCCAGGTCCGTCATCGTGAGGAACGGCCGACGATTCATGATGGCCTTCACCAGTGTCGGTGTCACCCCCGGCAGCGCGACAAGCTGCTTTTCGGACGCCACATTGGCGTCGAGCACGTCACGCAACCGGCCCGCCTGCCCTTGCATGGTCGCCGATGCCGCGAGGAACACACCGAGCGCGGCGAACAGGGTCTTCAGGCTAGTCATGGTGCCCCTTCCTTAGAAGCCCAACCTCACGCCGGCCTGCACGAGGCGAGGGCTCCCAGGCAGAATCCCGCGCGAGCGATCGACGATGTACAGCGTGTCGAAGAGGTTCTTGACGGTGAAGAACAGGGTGGCCCTGCCCGCGGTGTAGTTCACCGTCGCGTTCCACGCCGTGGCAGCGTCGATCAGCCCGCGCTGGCCATCGGCCGTCGGCGCCACGGTGTTGAGGTCGTCGGTGAACTGGGCGCCGGTGCGAACGGCCTCGAGGCGCGTGTCGAAGGCCGAGTGGGAGTAGCCTAGGCCCACCACCGCCATGTGCTCGGGGGCGTACGGCAGCCGATTGCCGCTCACGCTGATGTTGCCGAACGTGGGGATGTTACTGAATCGGGTGCCCGTGAAGCTGGCGACTGGTTGATAGGTGTACGAAAACCGGATGTAGACATCGTGCGCCGAGTTCAGGATGGGTGCGCTGTCGACCTGTGCGCGCAGCTCCAGCCCTTGATGCAGCGTCGAGCCACCGTTGGTGAGCGTGGCGCCGACGCCGCCGGCCAAGCTCGCCGGCACGACCTGGTTTTCGTAGTCCATGCGGAAGACCGTGGCATCCACGCTCATGCCCGGCCGCAGCGCGCTGCGCAGGCCTGCTTCGTAGTTCCAGCTGAGTTCGGGATCGAGGTCGATGACTCCACCGCTATTCGAAATGATGTCCTCGGTGCGCGGCGGGGCGAAGCCGCGGTGGACGCCCGCGAAGAGCGTGACCAGCTCGCCCGTGGTGTGTGACACGCCGATGCCCGGAATGAAGCGCGTGAGGTCCGTGTTGCCGGTGACGCCGGCTCCGCCATTCGCGAGACGGTTGGTGCGCTCGTACCGCACGTGCTCGAGCCGGAGTCCGGGCGTAACCGTCCAGCCACCGAGGAGGAACCGGTTCTGCACGAATCCGGCGTAGGCGACGTTCTTCCGCACGTTGTTCTCGACGCGGACGCCGGAGCGGGCCGTGGGAAAGTCGCCGTTTTCTTGCGCCCGATCCTGGTCCTCGAAATGCGCGCGCACGCCGAAGTCCGTCTCGCTGGCCATCCCAAACCCACGATGATGCACGCTGACCCGCGGCTCGACGCCCCAGTTGCTGTACTCGCGCAGGCGGCCCTCATTGCCGCACGTCAGGTTCAGGTTCGCCATGCTGCCGCAGGCGGGATCCGCCGAGTCGTTGGGGCGTTGCGCCGAGTTGCTCGACTGCCGCCACCAGTGACGCTTGAAGGAACTCCAGTACACGTTGGTCGTGACGGCGATGTTGCCGCTCAGCGCCACAGCATGCGTGGCCGAGGTGCCGTGCCGGTCGGCGTAGAAGAAGTCGTTGCGGAACGGATTGGCGCGCGGGTTCGCGAGATACTCGGCGAGCCGCAGCCCCGAGTACGTCACGTTGGAGTCCTCGCTGTAGTAGTTGCCGCGGAACGTCCACGTCTGGCTCGTGCCGGTACTGTGGACGACCTTCGCGTTCAGATCGTTCAACGCGAAACGCAGGTTTTCGCGCGAGCCGTCGCCCTGCTTGCGCATGTAGTCCACGAGAAATCCAGTGCGACCGAACGTGGCGCCATAGGAGCCGTGGCCGTTGAGATAATCCCGGTTTCCACCTGCAAGGGTCAGCGATCCGGTCGGCTGCGTCGGCGGCCGCGGCGTGAGGTAGTTGATCGCTCCGCCCACCGTCTGCGGCCCATACGCGATCTGTGCACCACCCTTCAAGACCTCGAGGCGCTCGAATCGATCGATCGGCGGATGATAGTACGTCGCGTTGTCGCCGTACGGCGCGTACGTCAGCGGAATGCCATCTTCGAGCAGCAAGACCTTCGTGGAACGGGCTGGGTTGAGGCCGCGAATGCCGATGTTCGGCCGCAAGCCAAAGCCTTCCTCGTCGCGCGCGTGCACGCCCGCGACCTTGCGCAGGGCTTCGCTGGTGGTCATCACTCGGCTGCCCTCGAGCGTGGCGCGGTCGACGATGTCCACCGACCCGGGCAAGCGTCGCAACCGATCGTGACTCCCCGCGATTTCTCCGGCCATGACGACCACGTCCTCGGTGAGGCCGCCGACACGCAGTTGGAATCGGAGGCGGTGCTCGCCGGTCTGCAGCAGCACGCGCTGCAGTGACGCAGCGAAGCCTTCGGCGTTCGCGGCCACTTCCCAGTCGCCGCGATCGAGGCCGGTGATCGAGAACGTTCCGTCCGCCCTGACCAACACCTGCCGTTCGACGCCAGTGGAGAGCCGTCGTGTAGTGACGGACGCATGCGGCACCGCGGCGCCGGTCTGATCCACCACTTGTCCCACGATGGAGCTCGCGCTTGCGCCCGCAGTGTCCTGGCCATGGGCCATTCCAGCCGCTAGAACCAGAAGAATGGCCGCCGTCACCACACGGCCTCGCCGTGGTCCCGGAATCATTCGCCCTCCCGCGAGTCTCGTCGGTCGGCTTGCTGAGGTCACCGTGCAACCTCGGGCGTCGGCGTCGCCCCCGGGGGCACAGATCACAGTCCTGCGAGCACGCTAGGCTGATAACGAGACTGAGTCTCAGTTTCAGTGATGTGAGCTTAGCTCGGACTGAATTGGTCGGTCAAGGCCGTACTTGTGTGGCGCTCCCACCTCGTCCGCTCAGCACCGCCACCGCCGTCTGAAGACGAGCGCACGGCAGCGTCCTGGCGCTGACCGTGCCCGCTGTCGAAAGATCACGCCGCAGATCACGCCGAGCACCGCTGGTCGCGACGACGACGCGGGAGCAGGCGCAAAGGCCCGCTGGTCATCACAGCGCTTCGGCTTCGCGACGTTACGCGGTGATGGTCTCGCCGGTCGTCGCCGCGCCGCTCGTTCGACCCATGCCGACGACTGCGCGAGCGATCCTCACTGGGCGCTCGTGCCCGCGAGCGCCACGTGACCGAGTGATTCGGCCGGTCGCAACGAGCGCAACGAGATCGATCCGCGCTGACCGCGCGACGACCCGGCAGCACATCGTCCTGATGCAAGGTGATGCTTCCTTCAGAACGTCCACAATTCGTCGACGATGGGCGCGCCGCGTAGAGGGGTGGCGGCTCCTGGGGAATCTCACGGGTGCGCTTGGGATATCCTTACGTGCCGGCCGAGAGAACCAGCCCCCCGCTCTCATATAACGCGACCTGACGGAGTAGACAATGTTCAAGAAGCAGCATGCGGGACGTTCTCGACGACGTCCCTGGTCAAGACATCGGTTCACGCTGCGTGTCCTAGCCCTGGGCATTGCGGCCATTGGAATCGACGCCACGGCGTGGGCGCTCACCTCGGCGGCCGTCTCCAGCACCATCGTCGCGGAGTCGGTACCGAATGGGCGCGTCGATGCCGGCGAAACGATCGGCATGTCGCTCTGCATCACCAATACCGATTCGACGCCCGGCGGGATGGTGACTGGCACCGTCCTGGCGACGGGAGGCGTGACGTCGCCCACAGGGCCGCAAAGCTACGGGACGGTGAATCCCGGCGCGATCGTCTGACGGACCTTCACGTTCAACGTCAGCGCGGCATGCGGGGCGCAACTCACCGTGTCGCTCCAGGCCGCCGAGGGCGGCGGACCCACGCGGACGCTCGCCTTCGTCCACGAGGTGGGCAGTCCGGTGACGTTCTCGACGCAATTCTTCGACACGGTGGCCGCGCCGGCGCTGCCGGTCGGCTGGACGTCGGTCATCGTGTCCGGAATCGAGCCGAACCCGTTCACGACCCTGGCGTCCGGCTCCGACACCTCGCCCAATCGCGTCTTCGTACCGAACCCGCCATTCACCAGCGACAGCGCGCTGGTCGCGCCGGTCATCGCGATTCCGGCCACGGGTGGTGTGGTCCAGTTTCGCAACTCCTACGGCCGGCGGCTACACCGGCCTCATCAGCGGCGACTTCCGCAACCCGATTGGGAATCGTCAAGCGTGGACGGGCACGTCGCCCGGCTTCGTGACGACGATCGTCCGGCTGCCCCCGGCCGCGAACGGCCAGAACATCCAGCTCCGGTGGCGTCTGGGGACCGACTACGGCCAGGAGGCCGCCGGCTGGTCGATCGACTCCGTTCAGTTCTACACATACCAGTGCGGGCCTGGGGCCGTTTCGCCTCCTGGCCCACTCTTCAAAGTCGCCCCGAGCAATGGCGCCGTGTCGGTGTCCATCAGTCCGTCGCTCAGTTGGGTGCCGGCCGTCGGCGGCACTCGTTACGAGTACTGCGTGGACCGCGTCGTGAACAACTCGACGTGTGAGACTGGGTGGGTCAACGTAGGAGCCGCCACGAGCGTGGTGTTGACATCGCTCGAGCCTGGCAAGCCCTATCAGTGGCAGGTCCGCGCCGTGAATGCGGGTGGCTCCACGCAAGCCGACGTCGGCGTGTTCTGGCCCATGATCACGATGGCGCCTCCGAATCCGCTGGCCGATGTGATCGTCGATTTCGGTAGCGGGGTAGGACTCTGGGCGTACTTCGACGCTGGCGGCGCGGCGTTCTTGTCCAGGATTCATCCCCTGTCCCCCACGCTGACCGCGCGCGCGAATCTGAACGGCAATGCGATCGCTGATCTCGTGGTGAACTTCCCGGGCTTCGGCGTGTGGGCGTTTGTGGACAACACCGGTTGGCAGATCATCCACCCCTGGGAGGCCAATTCGATCCAAGCCGGTGACGTCGACGGCGGCGGACGCGACGATCTCGTGATCGATTTTCAGGGCGGCGCGGGTATCTGGATCCTCTATGACAACGGCAACTGGGGCCGATTGCATACCCTCGGCGCCACCGCAATCGCGATCGGCAACCTGGACGGAACGGCCGGCGGCCGCGCGGACATCGTCATCGGGCTCGCAGGCTTCGGCACCTACGTGTTCCTCAACAACAGCACGTGGGTCTTTCTGAGCGGGTCCGCCGCGCGGAACCTTCAATTCGGCGATCTCGACGGCAACGGTCTGGGCGATCTCGTCGCGCACTTCCCAGGCTTCGGCCAATACATCCTGTACAACGGCAGCGAATGGCTGTCGCTGCACCCGTTGGAGGCAAGTGGCTTCATGACGGGCAACTTCGACAATGACGCCGCGAACCTAAGCGACGTGATCGTCGCCCTTCCGGGTAACGCCGGCACGTGGGCGTTTGTGAACGGCAACACGTGGCTCAAGATTCACGCCTTGCCGGCCACCATCATGACGACCGGCGACGTCGATGGCGATGGCTCCGATGACATCATTCTCGGGTTCGCGGGGCGTGGGCTCTGGCGACTCAGGAACCTGACCACCTGGCTCCCGCTTCATGGGCTGACACCGGAATCGGTCGTGACCGGGCGGTTCAGTCCGAACTGACGTGAGCCCTCTCGCACGAACGTGCCACGAGCCGTAGCCGCACGGTCCGCGGCTACCGGGTAGAAGACAAACTCTGCCTGACTGAGCGACTGTCAATCTGGCCGCGCGCCACAGCTCGCGGTTCGATTCGTGCCTGCGGTTCGCATTGGCCCGGCGTGCGGTAGAATCTTACTTTTTGGAGGCAGATCAATGCGTATACGGACACTCGTGGCAACGAGCCTGGTGCTCGGCACGGCAACCTTTGCGGCGGCGCAGGCGGCGCGCCCGGCGAGCCCTCGCGGTACAGCCGCCATCGAGGTGGGTGGGCAATACGTGAAGGCCCAAGGTGGTCAGCGCTACGATGGCGGCAAGTGGATCGAAATCAGCTATGGACGGCCTATTCTTCGAAGTCGCCAGAACATCTTCGGCTCGGGCGCCGACTACGGAAAGGGCCTTCTGGCCGGCGCGCCCATCTGGCGTGCGGGCGCGGATGTGACCACCCGCCTGAAGACCGAGGTCCCCCTCGTCATCGGCGGCAAGACGCTCGCTCCCGGCGAGTACTCGCTCTTCATCGAGCTCAAGGAGAACAACTGGACGTTTGTCGTCTCCGGATGGCCGCCGATGGAGAAGTTCGATCCCGTCGAGTTCAAGAACCCCAACAAGACCGCGCTGTGGGGCGCCTACGGCTACACGGCTGACAAGGACGTGCTCCGCGTGCCGATGAAACTCGCGAAGAGCACCGCGACCGTCGAGCAACTCACCTGGGGCTTCGTGAACGTCAGCGGTAAGAGTGGCGAGCTCGCGCTGTGGTGGGACAAGGAGTTCGCCACGGTGCCGTTTACCGTAGGCGGCTAACGACCCTGCGCTTGGTCCGGCGGCGGTTCTGGAGACGCGACCGAGTACGCCGACCGTGAAACGACCAGCACTCCGGGACGGCGCACGCCGATGTCGAGCGTGCGCACGCGTCGTGTCGTATCGGCATTGGTCGAGTAGTAGCTGATCAGGTAGTAGTCGCTCGTTTCGGTGTCGATACGCTGGAACTCGGCGGAGAAGTCGTTCACGTTGACGATGGCAGAGCCGCCGGTCTGCTCGGCGAGATAGCGAAGGCTGCTCTGTGTCTTCTGAAGAAACGTGCGCCACTCGCTCTGATCGATGAACTGGCCGGCGTCGACCACACTCGTCAACCCGCGGGGATCCACCGTATAGAGCGATGCGTTGGCCCGGTTGGCTGCCAGCGTCAACTCCCGCATGTACGCGAGAAGATCGAGGTCGGCCGTCACGGCCGGGAGTCGCCCGTAGGGATTGTCCTGTTCCACCAGAAAGCGCGTCGGGTCGGAGAACCGTCCGCCCTGGATGCGGTCGCTGCTCTGCCGGCCCACGGCGAATGGGTCGAAGTCGTAGCCGCTGCTGATGAAGATGACGACCTTGCGCTTGTCGCGGACCTGTTCCAACTCGCGCACGAGACGATAGGCTGTCTGGAAGGCGGACTGCACCCGCCGGCGGATGTCCGCGGCCCCTTGAGAGGTCTCCGGCATCTGGAAGACCTCAGCGGCCGTCAGTCCCGAGCCGCGAATCCGCGAGACCGCGGACGACACGAGGCGCCGGTCGTACGTCCCGCTGATGTCGATCTGCGACGGCCCGGTCGACGCCATTGCCACCAAGTCGTCGTCGTGAAGGAAAGTCCCGACCAGCGTCTGAATCAGACGCCGAACATGGGGCGTGAACTCGGCTTCGAAATGCAGGTCGTCGACCACGACCGCGATGACCCGGCCCGCGTCCACCGCCGCGGCCGGACTCTGCTTAGGGATGACGAGCCCTTCGATTGGGGCGGCGCTCGCTTCCAGGAGGTTGATCCGCCGTCGCCCTTGCACGAGCGCGAGCGAGGCGATCGTCTGTAGCGCGCCGTCCTCGAGCACGGAGAAGTCCTCGGCCCTCAGGTCAGCCACGAAGCGGCCGTTCGCACTCCGGGGAACGACGTCGGTGGTGACGAGTGTGGTGGAGGCGCGGAAGGTGGGGGCCTGTTGAACGCGCACCGCCAGGGCGTGAGCGGACGAGAACGCGAAACCGGCCACGGCGACGAGAACCGCGACCGGACCGACGCGCGTCGTCGGTCGGAGGAACGCCATACAGCGCTAAGGTTACGCCGAAATCAGGCCGCTGTGCGAGGCGGGTTTGGCGGTGTGGCGCAGAGCGGCGGCGCGCACGGCGCGCCCGCGAGGAAGCGGAGCGGGGCGTGGGGCCCCCGCGAAGCGAGCGAGCCGGGGTTCGGGGCAGAGCCCCGATTAGAGCGACGCGCGGAACATCAACTGTACGATCCGCATGAAGCCAGACTGCTGGCGGATCTGGCCGAAGCCGGCGCTTCCCACCGGATGGATGGGCCCGATCACCTTCACCGTGTTGGTGAGGTTGATGATCTCCAGGCGGAACTCCCCACGGACGCCGCGCCGCAGGCCGACATTCCTCGCGATGGCCAGGTCGATGTTGTTGCGGTGAGGCGCGCGGACTCGGTCGTCCGTCCGCGGCGCATTACCCAGCGTGAACGGGGGTGGAATCGTGTAGCCGGCCGGCGTGAGCCACTGGTCGAGGATGCGGCCCTCCCGGTCGCCTGACGTGTTCGGGTCGATACCGGTGGGGTTGGCACGCTGCATCCGCGTGAACAGATTCGTGTTGTTCGTGAAGGACGCCACGGGAACCAGGAAACCGCTCTCGATCCCGATGATCGAGGACACGCTCCAGCCGCCGAGGATGGCGCTTGCCAGTCCGCGCTGCGCCCATTTCTTGCCGACGCCGAACGGCAGTTCCACCACTGGAGCAATCGTCAGCTTGTGTGGCACGTCGATGAGGCCTCGCGAATACTCCGTTTGGACGTCATAGGCATTCAGCGCTTCGGATGTGCTCGGCTGGAGGAAGTTCGACTCGCCGAACTGGTTATCCATGAGCCGGCTGAATGTGTAGTTGATGCGGCCCCCCCAGCCGTCTGTCAGCCGCTTCTCGGCCTTGAAGACCAGCGCGTGATACTGGCTTCTCCCCTGTGTGCTCTGGCGCATCAGGATGTCGCCGAACTGCGGGAAGGGGCGAAGGAGCTGCCGGCGTTGAACGGTGCGGCTCGTGACGGCGAAGCCCTGGCCGGCGGGGAGACCGAAGAAGGGATTCGGCACCTGATCGAGCAGTGCGCTCCCAAGAGATAGATAGCTCGGGTCCAGTTGATTAATGTTCAGGACTGCGTCGTTCGAGCCACCGAGGCCCAGACTCCGTCCGCTCGCCCCGACGTACTCGGCACCGAGCGCGACGCTGCCGCCCACCTGCCGCTCGACGTCCACTGAGTACTGCTGAACCCACGGCGAGCGCTTGTTCTGGTCGATGAACTCGATCTGGCCGCCGACACCCGTGAGCGGTCCGAGCGTGTTGCCGACGAGTGGCAGCGCGCCGTTCGGGAACGGATTCTCGAGGCTCGTGGTGGGGATGAACTGGCCCTGGTCGATGAATGTCTGGCGGACGAACCCGATCTGCCCGTAGTTGATGCCGCTGACTGGTTGGTAGTTCCACGGTGCCCAGTAGACGCCATACCCGCCGCGCACGACCGTTTTCGGGCTGAACGAGTAGGCCACGCCGAACCGCGGCGACAGCTTGGCCGCCATCGGATCACCCTGGTAAGTGTTGGCCCCGTTCCGGCCCGCGTACATCAGGCCGCCGCGCACTGGCAGCCCGTTGACGAGGACGGAACCGAGCGAGCTGCCGGGATTCAGCGTGCGATCGAAGCCCACCGTGATCTGGTCGTCTCGTTCGCGAAGGCCGTCCTCCCGCTCGACCCTTAGGCCGTAGTTGAGCGTCAGCTTGGGGTTGAGCCGGAAGTCGTCCTGGACGAAAGCGCCGAAGTACCTGACGAACGCCTTGAACGGGCTGGAGACCGTCAGCTGACTCTGATTGCCCGGATCGCCCGACGGGTAGCCCAGGAGAAAGCTCGCAAGCGCATTACCCGAGCTGGCCGTCCCGTTGGCAAGCGGATTGGCCGACGTGTAGAACCGATCAAAGCGCAGGTCGCCCGATCCTCCGGCGAACGACTGCGTATCGACGCCAAGGACGCGGAATTCCGCCCCGGTCTTGAATGTGTGGCGGCCGAAGAGACGCGACAATGTCCCGTTGACACTCCACGTGTCCCAGATGCGCGCAGTTGGATCGACCGCGCCGAACCCTTCGTAGTCGTCCACGCTCCCGCGCGGGAACTTGGCGACCTGCATCGCGTTCAGGAACGTTTGGCTGAAGCCGAGCCGCGACGGGTCGAACGCGATGGTCGTCGAATCGTCGTCTTGGAGTCGCGTGTAGCCGTAGCGCAGCGTGAAGACGGTGTTGTTACCTGGTAGCCAGGTGTTGTTGAGCGCGACGAGGTGCAGGGACCGGTCGAGCGCGCCATCACGGGGGTCGGCGAACCTGTTCGGACCCTGTCCGCGCTCCCAGAAGTTCTCGTTCGTCCGCGATGTCTTGTTCGTGATGTACAGCCCGGACACCGACGCCGTGTTGGTGAACCGATGATCGATCTTGCCGCTGGTCATGACGGCATAGCCGAGCTGGTCCGCCGTGCTGTCCAGATTGGCCCCGCCGTTACTCACATCGCGGGTGGGCAACGGGTAATACCGGAGGATGTTCAACGCGAGCGGGTTCAGCCGGTGGGCGGGAATGACGTTGCCGGGGAACGGGTCGCGGATTAGCAGTCCCGTGGCCGGATCGACGCGCGTCGTCAGCGGATCGTAGATCGTGACCAGCTGGCCGACGCCGTTGTGGCTCCGAGAGAAGTCGCCCATGCGCTCGCGCGCTGTCGGCACGCGGATCGTGCTGCTGCGCGAGTCGAGCGACTTGTAGCCCTCTAGCGCGTACCAAAAAAACGTCCGGTTCCGCGCGATCGGGCCGCCGATACCCCCGCCGCTGTTGTGGAAGTAGCTGTTCGGCTTCGGCTGCTGCGCGACCTGGGAAAAAAAGTTGTTGGCGACGAGTGCGCGCGGTCGCTCCTGATAGAAGGCGCTGCCCTGGAAGGTGTTGCCGCCCGAACGCGCGGTCACGTTGTACGTTCCGCCGCCGGTACGGCCGGTCTGGGCATCGTAGGTGTGCAGCTGAACGTTGACGCTCTCGACCGCCTCGAACGATGGGTTCACCGACGGGCGGTTGACGAGGTCCGCGTGTGACACGCCGTCGATCAGGTAGTTGTTCGCGCGCCTAGCCCCTCCACCGAGCGAAATGAGCGACGGGTGATTGAGATCCTGTAGGCGCGTGAACGCCTGGTTCCCCGACGACACGACCGTCGGCACGACCACCGACATCATGTACATGTTGCGCGCCACCGACGGCAGCGAGTTGAGCTCGCCGGTAGCCAGTACCGACCCGATCGACGCGTTGGTCGTGTCGACGAGCTGGGGCTCGGTGGTGACCGTGATTGTTTCCGACAGGCTGCCGATCTCGAGCACCACGTCAACGGTGACGAACTGCTGGGTCGCCACCCGAATGCCCGGTCGCTCGTATGTTTTGAACCCCTGCAGCTCGGCTCTCACGGTGTAAGTGCCCGGCGGTACCGCAGAGAAGTCGTACTCCCCTGCGTCGTTCGACACGGTTTCGCGCGTGGCACCGGTGCCCTCATTGATCAGCTGGATGATTACGCCCGGGACGATGCTGCCCGATTCTCGTACAGCCCCGCGCACGCCTGCCGTGAATGACTGGGCTGCCACCGGTCCCGCGAGCAGCAGCACCATGAACAGCGCGCCACTCGACAAGACCACAAGCGCCCTCGGAACGGAACGACTCACAGTAATCGTCCCTCCGCTACCGCTTCTCTACCGCAAGGAAGGCCACGACTGAGATCGTAGGGAACGGCAAGCAAGGCCCGAGCCATTGTATACGGTGTCGACAGGTCCCCATCCAAACGGCGCGATGGCTCGTAAAGAGACTTGAGATGAGGCCGCAGCCACACCGGTACGGCAGCCCAGAGCACCGGATCGGTGATCCATCGCACGGGGGGCCGCCCTGCGACAAGATGCGACACGTCCTCACTCGTTTCCTTCATCTGCACTCGGGATCTTCGACGTTCCTCAAAGCGATCGTCTTCGCGCATCGGCAATGGTCCACGATCGCCGCGGTTGTCGCCGTCGCCATGAGCCTCATGCCCGCCGTCGAGGCGCAAGGCACGGGTCGCGTCTCCGGACGCGTGCTCGATCAAACGAGGGCTGCACTGCCGGGCGTGATGATCGACCTGGTGGTGAACGCCGTCGAGGCCACCACGGTCACTAATGCGGTGGGGGAGTACCAGTTCGAGCCGGTCCCGACGGGCCGCGCCGAGCGCACGTACCGCCTCATCAACTTCAGCATGATGCATCGCACCGTCGAGGTGCGGTCGACGACGCCAATCGAAGTCGACGTCGTCTTGGCGCTGGCCATGAACGCCGACGTCGTCGTCACCGGCCAGCGCACGTTCCGGAACATCGCGGACATCGACAATCCGACCGAGAACCTCGTGGGGATCGCCGGCGCCGCGAGCCAGGGCGCGATCACGGCGGCACAACTCGAGCGGCGTCCGCTGATGAGGGCCGGTGAGGTGCTCGAGACGGTGCCCGGCCTCATCGTGAGCCAGCACTCCGGCGAGGGCAAGGCCAATCAGTACTATGTCCGAGGCTTCAATCTCGATCACGGCACGGACTTCTCGACGACTGTCGCCGACGTGCCGGTCAACACGCCGACCGGCGCCCAGGCGCACGGCTACACCGACACGAGCTTTCTCATGCCGGAGCTTGTCAGCGGCGTGCAGTTCAAGAAGGGGCCGTACTTTGCGGACGAAGGTGATTTTTCTGCAGCCGGCGCGGCCAACATCAACTACCTGAGTCAGCTGGAGCGGCCGACCGTTTCCGTCAGTGGTGGCTAGAACGGGTGGCGTCGCCTGTACGCAGCGGCCTCCCCTCAGGCGAGGACAGGTTACCTGTTGGGCGCCGTCGAGGCGACCGGATTCGACGGGCCGTGGGGGCGTCCAGACGATTACCGAAAATTGAATACGGTGCTGCGATTCAGCCGTGGGAATACGAGCAACGGCTTCGCCGTGACAGGAATGGGTTACTGGGCCGATTGGCTGGCGACCGACCAGATCCCGGCGCGCGCCGTCGAGCAGGGCCTGATCTCGCGGTTTGGTCTCATCGATCGTTCCGATGGCGGACGGGCCGACGTTCGAAGAGAAGCTCTCGGCCATTCTTCAGCTCGAGGATCAGCGCCGCCTCGTCTTGGCGGGGTACGGCGTTCGTGTTGCGCAACTCGCTCAACCTCTTCTCCAACTTCACCTACTTCTTGGAGGACCCGAGCCGCGGAGACCAAATCCAGCAATCGGAACGGCGTACCACGGCTGGCGGTCGACTGACGTATCGGCGTTTGGGCAACCTCCTCGAGCGGCACACCGAGAGCGCTGTCGGGGTTCAGGTGCGGCGCGATTGGCTGAGCCCCGTCGGGCTGTACCGCACGGCTGCACGGCAGCGGCTTGAAACGACGCGCGAGGACCGGGTCGGTCAGACCGTGGGCGGCGTGTTTGCGCAGACCGAGGTGGAGTGGACGCGGCGGTTGCGGACCACTGTGGGGCTCCGCGCCGATCTCTATCAGTTCTCTGTGACCGCCAACAACCCGTTGAACTCTGGGGATGGTGTTGATGGCCTCGTGAGTCCGAAGTTTGGTGCGGCTTACGGCCTGTCGCGGGGGACGGAACTCTATCTGAACGCCGGGATGGGTTACCACAGCAACGACGCGCGCGGTGGTGTCATTCGCGTCGATCCAGTGAGTGGTGAAGCCGTCGATCCCGTGACGCCGCTCGTGCGCGCGTATGGAGCGGAGATCGGGTTCCGCACCGGACCCGTCCCGAATCTTGTGGAAATTAGCCAGGGTGGCGTAACCAGCCTGCTGGACGGTTGACACTCTACTTCCTTACGCGACTTTCTCCCATTCCTTGGCAATGAACGACGGCAGCTGTTTGTGGCCGTCGATCTTCCGCAGCTGGATCTGACCGAAGGCGACGAGCCCGTACAGGATGA
>Ga0194132_10001153_pt1 | contig 53540 bp, 49 predicted proteins | sample TA2KigOf80mmetaG_FD_148612 | JGI IMG/M metagenome (GOLD analysis project Ga0194132, IMG submission 148612) | Freshwater microbial communities from Lake Tanganyika, Tanzania - TA2015054 Kigoma Offshore 80m | ecosystem: Environmental > Aquatic > Freshwater > Lake | place: Tanzania: Lake... | reverse complement strand
ACGTGCCCCAATTGGGGGGCGGCCCGGAACTGATGCAGGGGGCCGCCGACCTGTACATGATGGGGGAGATCGGCATCGCCAAATCCCTGCGCCTGGGCTTTGCCTGCGCCCTGGCCAATGCCTCGACGGTGATCCAGTTGACCGGGGGCACCCTGTGCAAGGCCCTGGCCCTGCACCTGGGGGCGGTGCTGCCCAACCTCTCGCACTCCATCAACCTCGACGACCAGTACGACGAGGATGTCACCGGGGGGCGCATCGAGGTGGCCGAAGGCTCTTCGCCGGTGCCGGAAAAGCCGGGACTGGGGGTGGAGGTGGACGAGGCGATCCTGGCGCGGCTGGCCGCGGCCCCGCCCACGGTGCTGCCCCGCCACCTGGGCATCCTCCACCTGCCTGGCGGGCGCCGGTTCTACGCCCCCTCCATCCCATCGGTGAGCCGGCTGACAGGCTTTGCCGAGGGCACCCTGCCCGGGGTGCGCTCAGAGGTGTGGGTGGACGACGGCTCGGCGCAGTTTGCCAGCACCTTCGAGCGGGTGCAGCGCGGCGGGGCGTTCATGGAATGACGGCCTGAGCGTGGGTACGACCTGGAGGGCGGTGCTGGTGGGCGCCGCCATGGTAGCGGCGATCAGCCTGATCTGTCCCTGGGGCTTCCTGGTGGTCCAGGGCTCCCAACTGGCCAGCAACGCCATGCCGCTGATCGCGGTATTGTTCTTCCTGCTGCTGGTGGGCCTGGTCGCCCCGCTGCTCAAACGGCTGGGGGTGGGGTTCAGCCGGGCGGAGCTGACCACGGTGTACGTGATGATGCTGGTCGGCTCGGTGGTGGTAGTCACCGGCCTGACCGGCAGCCTGCTGCCGGTGATGAGCGGGGTCCTCTACTACGCCACCCCCGAGAACAACTGGGACCTGCTCTTCGCCCCCCACCTGCATCCCTGGCTGGTGCCCCAGGACCGCGAGGCGGTACGGCTCTTCTACGAGGGTCTGCCCAAGGACCTGGACATCCCTTGGGGGGTCTGGCTGCCCCCCATCGGGGTCTGGATCGCCTTCATCCTGATCTTCTACTGGACCACCCTGTGCCTGGGCGTGCTGCTGCGCGGGCAGTGGGTGGAGAACGAGCGCCTGGTCTACCCCCTCACCCGCCTGCCCCAGGCCCTGATCGAGGACGCACAGGTCCCGGGCCGGTGGTGGGGGAGGCTGCTGTGCAGCCGCCTGCTCTGGCTGGGTTTCGCCATCCCCCTGCTGATCCACTCCTGGAACTCCCTGCGCTTCTACCACGAGGGCTTCCAACCCCTGCTACTCAACGGTTTCATCACCCTGCTCAACGGCCAGGTGGGGGTGCCGGTACGCCTGAACCTCCCAGTGCTGGGGCTGTGCTACCTGATGTCCCTCAACGTCGCCTTCAGCATCTGGTTCTTCTTCTTGTTGGGGGTGATCCAGGAGTGGATCTTCGCCCGGTTGGGGGTGCAGATCGGCGAGGGGGACGTGTGGAATTCGGGCGGAGCCACCCCCCCGATCTTGCACCAGCAGGCCGGGGCCCTGCTGGTCCTGGTCCTCTTCGTGGTCTGGACGGCGCGGGGCCACCTGCGGGGGCTGTGGAACCAGGCCCGGCGCGGGGAGGCCGGCGAGGGGGAGATCCTCTCACCGCGCGCCGCGGTCTGGGGGGGACTGGCCGGGGCGGGGCTGATGGTGGCCTGGCTCGATCTGACGGGCCTGGACCTGTACGTGGCCCTGCTCCTGGTGATCGGCTCACTGGGGGTGTACGTGGGCCTCTCGCGCATTGTCTGCGAGGCCGGCCTGCCCGGCTGTCAGACCCCGATGGTGCCCCAGTCCTTCATCACCAGGGGCTTTGGGCCGGGCACCCTGGGTCTGCACAACCTGACTGGACTGGGCCTGAGCACGGTGTGGATCGGAGAGACGGCGGCCAATATGATGAACGCCGTGGTCCACACCCTCAAGCTCAAGTCCGGGGAGGGGAAGGCGGACCGCCGCCTGCCCTGGGCCCTGCTCCTGGCGGTGCTGGTGGGCATGGCCGGGTCCATCTGGTTCACCATTACCCTGGCCTACACCTATGGGGGGATCAATCTGCACGGTTGGTACTTCGAGGGTCTGCCCAAGTGGCCCTTCGACTACCTGACCTCGGTGTACAACAACCCGGAGCGCAGTTTCGGGCCCCGGCTCATGTACACGGGGGCAGGGGCGGGGGTCATGGCCTTCCTGCTCTTTCTGCGCCAGCGCTTCGTCTGGTGGCCCCTCCATCCCCTGGGCTTTCCCATCGCCATGACCTACACCATCGTCTATTACGGCTGGCTCTCCATCTTTCTGGCCTGGGTCTTCAAGGGGGTGATCCTGCGCTACGGGGGGGTGCGCCTGTACCGGGCCACGACCCCTTTCTTCCTGGGTTTGGCCCTGGGAGAGTTCTTCACCGCCTCGGTCTGGGTCTTCATCGACGGGGCCACCGGGGTGCAGGGGAACATGATTTTCAATTTCTGAGGGGCCGGCGCGGCTGTATATTAGGGGAAACAAGCGCAGACCAAAGAGGAGGAGCGCAGCGATGAAACGCACCTGGACGATGGCGGTGGGCCTGTGGTGCCTGTTGCCGGCCCTGGCCCTGGCCGCCGAGGCGGACAGCACGCTCTTTCCGCGACCACCTGCCCTGCGCGGGGCTATCGAGTTCTGGAAGCAGGTCTTCGGGGTCTACACCACCCGCCACGTCCTGGTCCACGACGACACCGATCTGAGCATCATCTACGGGGTCGAGAGGTTGGAGCGCCACAGCACCAAGGGCCAGCGGCAGCAGGCCCAGGAGCAGATCATGGCCCGGTACCGGCGGGCCCTGGAGAAACTGGAGGCCAATCCCGCGGATACCACCCGCCTGAGCAGTGAGGAGCGCCGGGTGTGGCTGGCCCTGGGGCGCAGCCCGGCCCCAGCCCGCTACGCCCGGGCCGCCGAGACCCTGCGGGTGCAGGTGGGCCAGCGCGACCGCTTTGTCCAGGGGCTGGAGATGTGGGACCGCCACGGCGACGAGATCCGCCGCATCCTGCGCTCGCACGGGGTGCCCGACTCCCTGGCGGTGCTGCCCTTCATCGAGTCGGGCTACAACCCGGACGCCTACTCCCACGTGGGGGCCGCGGGTCTGTGGCAGATCATGAAGGCCACGGGCCGGCCCTTCCTGCGCATCGGCAGCAAGGTGGACGAGCGGCGCGATCCATTCAAAGCCACAGCCGCCGCCGCTCAGATCCTCAAGGGGAACCTCAAGTCCCTGGGGGCCTGGCCCCTGGCCATCACCGCCTACAATCACGGGGCTGCCGGAGTGGCGCGGGGGGTCCGGGAGGTGGGTTCGCGCCGGATCGAGGACCTGGTGGCCCGCTACAAGGGGCCGGCCTTTGGTTTCGCCTCGCGCAACTTCTACGCCGAGTTTGCCGCGGTGCTCGAACTGATCGCCCAACGCCCGCACTATTTCGGCGCCGAGGCCCTGGCCGCCGCGGTGGCCGACGAGGACGAGCCGGTCCTGGCCGCCGGGTTCCTGCTTCCCCTGGCCGAGGCCGACACCGCCGCCGCCGCTGCCGTGTCCATGTTCGACAATCTGATCCACCGCATCCTCGGGGTCGGCAAGGAGGTCAACGCCTTCACCACCGTGAACGCCCAGCAGCTGCCCCCCGAGCAGACCGCGGCGATCAAGAGCATTTTCCAGGTGGGCCCCCAGGACACCCTCCAGTCCTTCCGCTGGGGTCCCTCCCTGGCCCCCGAAGGCCATCCCCACCAGGGCACCCTGTGGTACACCCTCTGGTACGAGGGGGGAGAGGGCCCGATCCGCGAGACCCTGCGCCTCACCCCGGAGGGGGAGATCCTCGAAAAGACCCGCCGGGAATGAGTCGGTGAAGATCACCGGCATCGAACTGTTCCAGATCCATACCCCCCGCTACTATGGCCAGCTTTCCGGCCATGTCCTGGTCAAGTTGCAGGTGGACCACGGGCCGGTGGGCTGGGGAGAAGCCTCCGACAGCATCGCCGACGACCTGGGGCCGATGGTGTCGCGGTACCGCCAGTTGCTGTTGGGCCAGGACGCCACCCGCATCACCCAGATCAATACCCTGTTGAGGGCCCAGCGCTTTGGCAGCAAGGTCTCGGACGGGTCTTGGGTCTGGGCCATCGACCTGGCCCTCCTCTATCCCGCCCCTGGCCCCGGCCTGGGGGTGGAGATCGACGAGGCGAAACTGCGGGCCAGCACCGTGGCGAGCGCCTGATGCATCTGGACCTTCAGCGCCTGCGGGCCGATTTCCCTCCGCTGCAAAACTTTGTCTGGTTCCAGAACGGCGGGGTCAGCATCACCCCCAGGCCGGTGGCCGAGGTCCACGCCGGGCTGATGCGCGAGCTGTACGAGCGGGGGCCCATGCACATCGCCTTTCCCCAGGAGGAGTACCCCCGCCGGCAGCAGAGCATGGCGCGCCTGGCCCGCTTCTTCGCGGTGGCCCCTGCGGATCTGGCCCTGATGCGGGGGGTGAGTGAGGGGTACCAGTCGGTGCTGCGCGGCCTGGACTGGCAGCGGGGGGACCGGCTCTTGATCGGGCCCGACGAGGAGGTGGCCCTGCTCCTTCCCAGCCTGCACCTGCGCGACCAGTGCGGGGTGGAGGTGGTCAAGGTGCCCTTGGTGGAGGACGAGGCAGGACAAGTGGCCGAGTTCGAGCGGTGCTTGACCCCGCGCACCCGGTTGGTGGCCCTCAGCCACGTCAGCACGGACCTGGGCTGGCGGGTGCCGGCCGAGGCGATCTGCCATCTGGCGCGGGAGCGGGGGGCGCTCAGTTTCCTCGACCTGGCCCATTCGGCGGGGTTGTATCCGATGAAGTTAGGGGAGTTGGGCTGCGACTTTGCCGGCATCCTCTCTTACAAGTGGATGTACGCCCCGTACGCCGCCGGCGCCCTGTACGTGCGGCCAGAGAGCTTAGGGGCGCTGAAGGTGGTGTACGCGGGAGGGCGGGGGGAGAAGTGGATCGATTTCCAGAAGGGGGAGTACGAACTTCTGGAAGGCGCGGGCCGTTTCCAGTACGGGCCCTGGTCCTGGCCCCTGGTCCACGCCTGGGCCGCGGCGCTGGACTATCTGGAGGGCATCGGCCTGGAAGCGATCTGGGCGCGCACCGTGGCGCTGACTAGCCGGCTCAAGCAGGGGCTGAAGCCCATCCCCGGCCTGACCCTCCGCACCCCTGAGTCCCCGGAGCGGTCCGCGGCGCTGGTGAGCTTTGGCCTGGAGGGATGGACCGGGGAGGCGCTGTGCCAGGCGCTGCGGCAGAGATGGCAGATCGTCACCCGGCACCTGAACCACGGCCCGGTCGGGGTGCGGGCCAGCATCGGCTTCTTCACCCTGGAGTCCGAGGTGGACCTGCTCGTCGAGGCGGTGGGCACCCTGGCCCGCCGGGGCTGAGGGGGGTCACCGCCAGGCGTCGAGGTCGTCGGCCACTGGCTCGATGGGCAGGCAGGGACCGTGGCCCGACTTGGAGAGGGGGGGATTCCCCAGGGCGTTTTAGCAGCAGATGTAGCTGAGCCGGGGCCGCTCCGAGAGGTTGGGTCCGCTGCTGTGGAGCAGGTTGCAGTGGAAGTAGAGCATGCTGCCGCTCTTCAATTCGCAGTCGATCACCGGCAGCCGGTCCAGCAGGAGCTTCACCCGCTCCGGATCGGCCCCGGACTGTCCCCCCACCCGGCCGTGGTCGATGCGCCCGCACAGATGGGACCCCCGCAACACCTTGAGGCAGCCGTTCTCCGCGTCCGCGTCGGTGAGGGCCAGCATCCCCGAGATCAGGCGCGGGAAGGGCGGATCATCGTGGTACCAGTACCCGTAGTCCTGGTGCCACTCCCAGGCCCCGCCCACGCGCGGGTCTTTCACCATGATCTTGCTGTGCCAGTGGTAGACCTCTTCGCCCAGCAGGAACTCGGCGCGGCGGACGATGCGCGGCATGCGGCTGAGGTGGCCCCACACGTCCCCGGTGAACTGGGTGCTCAGGCTGATGCGGCTGGGCCTTCCCTCCCGGTCGGGCATGGCCTTGGCCTCCCGCACCCGCTCCTGGGTCTGGGCGGCCCGCTGGAGCAGGGCCACCTCCTCGGGGGTGAAGACCTCTTCCTCGATGATGAAACCCTCGCGCTCGAAACGCAGCTTGTCCTGATCGGTGAACACGGTTCTTCCTCCGGCAAATGGGGGAGAATATAGCCGAAGCCCGGGGCGCGTACAATCCAAGACACAGGAGTCAGGGGATGGCAGATATCCAGAGCGCAGTGCAGCAGGTGTTGAACGAGTTGGTCGGGTCCGGAGAGGAGGTGGGCCTGCAGGCGGCGGTGTACCTGGAGGGGAAGCTGGTGGCCGACACTGTGGCCGGGGTGAGAGGGCAGGAGGACCGGAGCCCGGTGCAAGCGGATACCCTCTTCACGGTGTACAGTTGCTCCAAAGGGGTGGTCTCCACCGCCGTGCATATCCTGGCGCAGCGGGGAGAGGTGGATTACGACCGGCCTGTGGCCTCGTACTGGCCCGAGTTCGGTGCCGAGGGCAAGGAAAAGCTCACGGTGGCCCAGGCCATGAACCACCTGGCCGGCATCCCGCAGACCCCGGTGGTGCCGGGGATGACCCAGGGCGAATTGTGGGCCGACCTGGATCTGGTGGTGGCCGAGACTGCCCGACTGAAACCGCGCTTTGCGCCGGGCACTACCTCCTGCTACCACGCCCTGTCCATCGGCTGGATCTTCGAGGGGCTGGTGCGGCGGGTGGCCGGCTGCACCTTGGGGGAACTGGTCCGCAGGGAGATCTGCGCGCCGCTGGGGATCGGGGAGGAGCTGTACCTGGGAACCCCGGCCGAGGTCCACGGCCGCATGGCCACCCCGTACGACGCGCCCGTGGACCCGACCGGGCTGCCGGCCCCCGATCCCCTGGCCCTGGCCATCCTGCCGGTGGAGGAGCCCCTGCCGGTGATCCTCAACCGGCCCGCGCTGCGCCAGTCCGAGGTGGCGGCGGCCAATGTCAGCGCCTCGGCGCGGGCCCTGGCCAAACACTACGCGGCCCTGGTGGGGGAGGTGGAGGGGTGCCGGCTCCTGGGGGAAGAACAACTGGCGCAGCTCTTCGCCCGACAGTGCGATCTGCCCGACCTTTTCGTCAACCTGGCCTGGAAGGACCAGCAGACCCCGCGCCTGCTGGGGTACTCGCGCAATACGGGCCGGGAGGACCAGGAGTTCTGCTGCGGGCCGGGGCTGCGCTCCTTCGGCCACAGCGGGTACGGCGGCTCCTACGCTTTTGCCGACCCGGACCGCCGCCTGGGCTTCGGGTACACCAAGACCTTGCTGCCGGGCCTGGTGAAGCCGGGTCCCGGCGTGCCGGCCCGGGGCATCCGGCCCGAGGAGATGTCGCGGGTGAAGGTGATCCGGGCGGTGTACGCGGCGCTGGGGTAGCTTCGCGAGGGGGTGGAGCGCCCCATTTCACCTTCCCCAGGCGCATCTCCTCTCTCTCCCCGAGCGCATGCTGGCACGCGGGTTGCTGCCTTGTTGGGGGGCTGCCGATAATGAGAAGGCGGTCTCGACCCCAAGGAGGTGTGCCGTGAAACGACGCAACTGGTTCCTGTTGATCTCCGCCTTTTTCCTGTTGGTCTCGGGGCTGCGTTCCCTCTTCGACCAGCATTCCTCGGCGCTGCGGCCCCCCATCAGCGAAGCGGAATTGGGGATCTAGCTGCGGCCCTCTCCGCCTTCGTTCTCTTTCCCGGTATTGCCTTCCCGCAGGGGCGGGCAGGATTTTCCCTCCGACCGCTGCTGCGGGCTGCCGAAGGCGCCCAGTAGCGCTCCCACGATCAAGCCATAGCTCAGGCCGCCCCACGGGCTGCCGGATACCATTCAGGTGCTGCCCAGGCACTGGCCCAGGTACCCGTACAGCCCGCCCGCCAGGGCGCCAAGCGCCCCGCCGACCAGCATCCTTTTCATGCTTTTTCTCTCGCGGATTCATGGGCCCGCACCACGGTCAACACCGCGGCCAGGACGTGTTTGATCTCAGGCGTTCCCATGGCTCTGCTCCTGGGTCTGGGAGGGCAAACGGCGCGCCATCAGGTAGTACAGTACGGGCACGGCCAGGCGCGAAAGAAGCAGCGAGGCCACCTCCCCGGCCATCAGCGAGATGGCCAGCCCCTGGAAGATGGGGTCGAAGAGGATCACCGAGGCCCCCACGATCACCGCCGCGGCGGTCAAGAGCATGGGGCGGAAGCGCACGGCCCCGGCCTCCACCACCGCCTCGGCCAGGGGCATGCCCTGGGCTAGACGCAACTGGATGAAATCGACCAAGATGATGGAGTTGCGCACCACGATACCGGCCCCGGCGATGAAGCCGATCATCGAGGTGGCGGTGAAGAAGGCTCCCAAAAGACCGTGGGCCGGCATGATCCCCACCAGGGAGAAGGGGATGGCCGACATGATCACCAGGGGAACGAGGAAGGACTGGAACCAGGCCACCACCAGGATGTAGATGAGCACCAGCACCGCCCCGAAGGCCAGCCCTAAGTCGCGGAAGACCTCGTAGGTGATGTGCCACTCCCCGTCCCACTTGAGGGAGTAGCGCTCGGTGAGGAAGGGCTGTTGCGCGGTGAACTGCTCCAGATGGTACCCCTCGGGGAGCTGGAGCTGGTCCAGGGCCTCGCCAAGTTTCAGGATGGCGTACACCGGGCTCTCGTACTGCCCGCCCACGTCCCCTGTGACGTACACCACCGGCATCAGATTCTTGTGATAGATGCGGCGCTCGCCGTCGGTGCTGTCCACCCGCACCAGCTCGCCCAGGGGCACCAGGCCGCCGGCAGGGGTGGGGAGCTGGATGGCCAGCAGCTCCTGAAGGCTGGCCCGGGTTTCCAGGGGCAGGCGCACCCGGATCTCCAGGTCCTCTGCCTCCTCGGGCAGGTGGGCCAGGCCGGCCCCCTGTCCCTCCACGGCAATGGCCAGGGTCCGGGAAAGCTGCTCGGCGCTCAGGCCGTGCAGGCCGGCCTTCTGGCGGTCCACCACCAGCCGGTACCTTGGCTGCAAGTCCTCGGCGTACCAGTCCACGTCCACCACCCCCTCGGTCTGCTCGAAGATCTGCTTCACCTGCCCGGCCACCCGGAGCTGACCCTCGTAGTCCGGTCCGTACACCTCGGCCACCAGGGTCTGGAGCACCGGGGGACCTGGGGGCACTTCGGCGACTTCGAGCCGGGCCCCGTACCGCTGGGCGATGGCGGTGAGGGCGGGGCGCACCCGCTTGGCGATGTCGTGGCTCTGGGCCTGGCGCTCGCCCTTGGGCGCCAGGTTCACCTGGATGTCTGCCACATTGGGCCCGCGCCTCAGGAAGTAGTGCCGCACCAGGCCGTTGAAGTTGTAAGGTCCGGAGGTGCCGGCGTAGAGCTGGTAGTCGGTGACCTCGGGCACCCCGGCCAGGTACGCGCCCAACTCCTGGGTGAGGGACGCGGTGGTCTCCAGGGTGGTCCCTTCCGGGGCGTTGACCATCACCTGGAACTCGCTCTTGTTGTCGAAGGGCAGCATCTTGACCACCACGAACTTGATGGCCACCAGCGACAGGGCGAAGAGCAGCAGGCCCACCAGGCCGGCCAGAAACAGGGCCCGGGTCCGGCCGTGGTGCAGCAGGGGTTTCATGCCGCGGCGGTACAGGCGGGTGGTCCAGTCCTCGCCCGCGGCCTGGTGGTGGCTCCCTGGCTGGCGCAGCAGGCGCAGGGCCGCCCAGGGGGTGGCGATGAAGGCCACCAACAGGGAGAAGACCATCGCCGCCGAGGCCCCCACCGGGATGGGGCGCATGTACGGGCCCATCAGCCCGCCCACAAAGGCCATGGGCAGGATCGCCGCGATCACCGTGCCGGTGGCCAGGATGGTGGGGTTGCCCACCTCGTCCACCGCCTCGATGGCCACCTGGGCCAGGGGCCGGCCCTGGTTGGCGGGCAGGCGGAAGTGGCGGACGATGTTCTCCACCACCACGATGGCGTCGTCCACCAGGATGCCAATGGAGAAGATCAGGGCGAAGAGGGTGATGCGGTTGAGGGTGTAGCCGTAGAGGTAGAAGACAAAGAGGGTGAGGCCCAGGGTGACAGGGATGGCCACCCCCACCACCCCCGATTCGCGCAGGCCCAGGGTCAGCCAGATCAGCACCACCACCGAGAGCATGGCCAGGCCCATGTGGAAGAGCAGTTCATTCGACTTTTCGGTGGCCGTCTCCCCGTAGTTGCGGGTGACGCTGACCTCCACCCCGGCGGGGATGATCCGGCCTTTGAGGGCCTCCACCTTTTCCAGCACCTGCTCGGAAATGGCGATGGCGTTGGTGCCCTTGCGCTTGGCCACCGAAAGGGTCACGGCCGGGAAGGTCTGGCCCTCGGTCCCGCCGGCGCCGAAGCGCACGTAGGTGGACGGTTCCTCGGGGCCGTCGAGGATCTGGGCCACCTCGCGCAGGTACACCGGCCGGCCCTGGGGGGCGGCCACCACCACCGCGCCCAGTTCCTCGGCGCTTTGCAGGAAGGCGCTGGTCTCCACCAGCACCTGGCGGTTGCCCTCGCTCAACTGGCCGGCGGGGAGCTGCTGGTTGGCTGCCTGGATGGCCCCCAGCACCTGGGCGGGGGAGAGGCGGCGGGCGGCCAGTTCCCCGGGCAGGAGTTCGACCCGGAACTGCCGGCGCTGCCCGCCGATCAGGGTGGTTTGCGAGACCTGGGGGATCTGTACGACCTCGTCCTCGACCTCGGCCCCGATGCGCCGGAGCATGAAGCCGTCGTATTCCCGGCTCCATAAGGTGAGGGCCAGGATGGGCACCTCGTCGATGGAGCGCGGCTTGACCAGGGGCTGGGAGACCCCCGGCGGGATCAGGTCGAAGTTGGAGTAGAGCTTGTTGTAGGTCTTGAGGATGCTTTCCTCCTCGTCCTGGCCCACCAGAAAGCGGACGATGGCCAGGCTCTCGCCCGGGCTGGAGGTGGAATACACGTACTCCACCCCTGGGATCTCCCACAGGAGCTTCTCCATCGGCGCCGTCACCCGCTGCTCCACCTCCCGGGCGCTGAGTCCTGGGGCCTGCACCATCACGTCGATCATGGGGACGACGATCTGGGGCTCTTCCTCGCGGGGGGTCATCAACACCGCGAAACCGCCCAGGAGCAGGGAGGCCAACACCACCAGCGGGGTCAGCTTGGAGTTGATGAAGAAGCCGGCGATGCGCCCGGCCAGTCCAGGGGCGCTCATGTCACTTTACCTCCACGGGCATCCCGTCGCGCAGCCCGGCCGGGGGCGGGCTAATCACCACCTGGCCGGCCTCCAGGCCCGAGAGCACCTCCCACTGGTCGTCCTGGGCCGGGCCCAGGCGCACCCAGCGCAGGTGGGCCCGGCCGCCGGCTTCCACGTACACCCCCTGCAACTGGCCTTCCTGCACCAGGGCCGCCTTTGGCACCAGCAGGGCGGGCCGCTCGCCCGTTTTCAGCAGCAGTCGGGCGTGGAGACCCGAGCCGAGGCGATGATCTGGATTGGGCAGCTCCACCTTCACCCGGAAGGTGCGGCTCTGGGGGTCGGCGGCGGGGATCAGGGCGCTGAGGTGGCCGCGGTATCGCTGGGACAGGGCGGGAATCTCCACCTCGATCTCCTGGCCCAGGGCCAGGCGCGAAAACAGGGATTCGCCCACCTCGGCCACCACCTCGAGGGGGTCGAGTTGCTCGACGATCAGCAGGGGTGCGCCCGGGGCGCTCAGGTCGCCGGGATGGGCGTATTTGCGCACCACCACCCCGTCCAGGGGAGAGCGCACTTGGGTGTACCCCAGTTCGGCCTCGGCCTGGGCCACCCCGGCCCGGGCAGCCTCTTCGGCGGCCTGGGCCCGGGCGTACTGGGTCTCGGCCTGGTCCAGGCTCTCCTGGGGCAGGGCCTGTTCGCGGTGCAGATTGCGGCGGCGTTCCACCTCGCGGCTGGCCTGGACCCGCAGCGCCTCGGCCTCGCGCAGGGAGGCCCGGGTCTGGTCGAGCCGGGCCCGCCAGTCCCCGTCCTCCAGGCTGGCCAGCACCTGGCCCCGCCGCACCCGGTCTCCCTCGGCAACGGCCACGCTGCGGATCCGGCCCATCAGCCGGGTGGCCAGCACGGCGCTGGCAGGGGCCTGGGTAGCGCCCAGGGCCGGGGTCAGCAGCGGCGCCTGGACCTGGGCGATGGGGATTGCCCGCACGGCCAGGGGGGTGCCGGGGACCTGGCGGGGTTCCTCGGCCGCACCGCAGCCCAGGGCCAGGGCGGCCAGCAGATAGAGGTTGGGTCTCATTCCTTTGCTCCTGCTTCAGCAGAGGTGGTTGGGGGGGGCTGCTCCTGCTGCTCCCGCCGCCCCTCCGGGGCGGACGGGGCCATTCAGGTGTGGACCCCCAGACGGGGCAGAATCCAGCGCTGCAGGGCCACGTACGCGGCCAGCGCCACCAGGAAGAAAACCAGATCGCTCATGGCCACCTCACCTGCCGATGTTGAGCTTGCGCAGGATGTCCTCCATCAGGCACCACTTGCTCAGGGCCGACTGGAAGAGGTTGAGGCCCACAAAGGCCGTGAACAGGAACCAGTACGGGCTGACGAACCAGCCCAGGGCCAGGCTGCCCATGACAAAGGTGCCGGCGATGAGGCGGATGAGGTGTTCGCGGGACATATCTCACTCCTTGGGGTTGAGGGGTTGGCCGGAGGCGAATTCCAGGTAGGCCAGACCGGCGCGCAATTGGCGCAGGGCCTCCAGGTAGCGCAGGCGCGCCTGGGTGAAACGCTCCTGGCGCAGGCGCAGGCCAAAGGCAGTGACCGCGTCGTTGGTGCGCAGGGCGGTTTCGGAAAACCCCACCTGGGGCAGGTGGGCTGACCTGGCCTCTAGCATCAGGGCATCTGCCTCATCCACCTGGGAGGCGGCGAGGCGCAGTTCCAGATTCCCCTGCGCTGCCCGGGTCTGGGCCGCCTCGAGGGTCAGCACCAGGGGCTCGCCCCGGGCGGGCAGGGCAGCGACCAGCATCCCGCCGATGAGGGCAGCGAGGAGGGGCTTCACGAAGCCAGGACTCCTTCGACTGCCTTTTCGACCTGGGCCTGGGGCGCCGCGCCGACGATCTGGTCCACCAGGCGCCCCTCCTTGAAGAAGGCCAGGGTGGGGATGCCCAAGATATTGAACCTGGTGGCCAGCAGGGGATTGTCGTCCACGTTGACCTTGGCCACTTTCAGCCGGCCCTGGTATTTGCGGGCCACGGCCTCGACTACCGGGGCGACCATGCGGCAAGGGCCGCACCAGGGGGCCCAGAAGTCCACCAGGACCGGGTTGGGGCCGGCGAGTTCTGTCTGAAAGCTGTTGTCGGTGATCTCGGGAATGGCGGCCATAGCGATTCTCCTTGCGAAGAGAAGAGGATGCACGCTCCACGATATCGCAACGACTGTGCCAAAGGGGAGGATAATTTATACAAATGTTCGCATTATGTTCTGTAACAATTATTTGCAATTACTAGTGAATGATGTCATTCACCATAAATGGCATGTTGCAATACAGGGTGATAAAACAAAATGATGCAACAGTGCATCATCGCTGTTCTGGGTGAGCCGGAATCCCCAATTCGCGCATCTTGCGCCACAGGGTGGTGCGGTGCATACCGAGGCGGTTGGCAGCCAGGGAGCGGTTCCAGTGGCATTCGGCCAGGATTTGCAGGAGCTGGTCCTTCTCAGGAACAGGGCCTGCCTCTGGGCTAGCCGGCGGCCTGGAATAAAGGTCCTGCAAGGGCATGGGCAGGTGAGAAGGGAGCAATACCTCTCCCCGGCATTTGATGAAGGCGTGTTCGATGGCGTTCTCCAGTTCCCGGACATTGCCCGGCCAGTCGTAGTCCATCAACAGAGAGAGGGCGGCATCGTCGAGGTGCAGGACGCGGCGCTGGGTCTGGCTGTTGAATATGGCGATGAAATGCTCGGCCAGCAGAGGGATGTCCTCCTTTCGCCGGCGCAGCGGGGGCAATTCCAGGGGCATTACATTGAGTCGATAATACAGATCAGAGCGGAAAACTCTTTGTTGCAGAGCGAGTTGTAGGTCTCGATGGGTGGCGGCGATCACCCGGGCATCCACCTTGAAGGTCTGCCCACTGCCAACACGCTCTATCTCCTTCTCCTGCAATACTCTGAGTAACTTTACCTGCACGTTGGGGCTGAGGTCGCCGATCTCGTCGAGGAAGATGGACCCTCCGTCGGCCTGTTCAAAGCGGCCCACCTTATCGCGGATGGCGCCAGTAAAGGCCCCCTTCACATGGCCGAAAAGTTCACTTTCGAGCAGCCCTTCGGACAGGGCCGAGCAGTTGACCTTGACCAAGGGACCCTGCCGGCGGTGGCTGCGGTGGTGGATGGCCTCGGCCACCCGCTCCTTGCCCGTGCCGCTCTCGCCGAGGATGAGCACGGTGGCGTCGCTGTCGGCGAGGTCCTCGATGAGTTGGTAGAGTTCGCGCATTCGGTGATTTTTGCCAATGATCCCATGAAAACTCTGGCGCACAACGAGTTGCCTCTTCAAATTTACAATTTCTGTCAGGTCTCGGAGGATCAACACCACCCCCTGCTCCTGGCCCTGGGGATCTACCAGGGGGCGCAGGGACAGGGAGAGGGAATGCTCGCCCCCGGCGCTGTGGAGGGTATGGGGGTACCGGTCCACGGGTCTCCGCTGGCGCAGCAGGTCGGTCAGTTCGGCGGAGGGGTGGAGCAGTTCGAGACAGGAGCGCCCCACCGCCTCCTGCCGGGAGGTGTCCAGCAGGCGTTGAGCCGCCGAGTTGAGGTTGCTGATCCGCAGTCCCAGGTCGAGGGCCAGGATGCCGTCGGCCACGGAATTGAAGATGGCCTCGAGATTCTGGCGCTGGGTCAGGCAGAACTGGATCTGGTCGTGTAGGGGTTGGTCATCTTTGTCCATGGAATTTCCCGGGTTGGCTTACCTGCGAGGGGTCTGAGGTGGAAGATACACAGGGCAGGGTCGTCGGGGAACCTCGGCTTGACAAAATCAGGAAGGCCGGGTATCTTGCGTGGGACAACACCAACCCGTCCCCATGAAAACCCCGCTGCCCAGAGCACTCGCCAAGATTGCCCTCATCCTTCTCCTTGGGATGCTGGTCGGGCTCCTTATGTGCCTGCCCGTGGGCCACGAGTTGTTCCACGAGGGCCTCAGCGAGACCGCCGACTGCCCGGTCGCGGTGCTGCAACAGGGGTTGGCGCTGCTTTTCCTCTGTCTCCTCCTCCTCGGGGTTTTCCTCCCTGTTCCGCGGGGAACCCCCGTTCTGCACTTACTCGTCGCCTCGCCGCTCCCCTACGGTCGTTGCCGCCGGCGTTTCGCCGGCCGCGCCCCTCCGCCCCACGCCTGAACCCCACCTCCCCGGCTGCTCCGAGGCACTACGCTTGGTGCGGCAGGGCGCAGGTACTTGCCCTGGTTCCATCTGCCCCAGTGCCCGCCTGGGCCCCGCCCTCATTGGTCGGTGTCCGGTGTTGTCCGTGTTCCTCGCCCCCAAGGGGCTAAGGGCCGGGTTTGCAAGGGGTTGGCGCCGGGGTCCCTTATCTCACCTAACCTAACTGCCCGAAACCTTCGTCCGGGCTCGGCCGGCTTGTGACCGGCGCGGGGCGAACGCTTCGGCGCTTGGAGCATGGCATGTCTGGTCGTGTTGTAGCGACCGGGTGGGCCCTCTTGGGTCTGCTGCTGGTGTCGCACCCAGTCCAGGCCGAAACCCTGCACGGCCGCGTCCTCGACGCCACCACCGGCCAGCCCCTGGCTGGGGTGGTGGTGATGGCACCCCAGACCAGGGTGGGTACCACCACGGGGGTGGACGGGGGGTTTGACCTGGTGGTGCCCGACTCAGTGCAGGGCCCCCTTGAGTTCCGCCTCCTAGGGTACGAGGTGGCCACCCTGCCGGCACCGGCCATCGAGGCGAACCCGCCCGTGGTGGTCCGGCTGGTCCCGGCCCCCATCGCGGTGGTCGGGGTCGAGGTCCAGGGCAGCCGCGACCGGCGCTGGGACCGCGCCCAGGGCAGCGCCCTTCTCAGCGAATCCCAGATTCGCGACCTGCAGGGGCAGACCCTGGGGGAGACCCTGACCCAGGTCCCGGGCCTGGCGCTGCTTAAGACCGGTCCGGCCATCGCCAAGCCGGTGATCCGCGGTTTGCACAGCGACAGGGTCCTGGTGCTCAACCAGGGTCTGGCCCAGGAAGGGCAGCAGTGGGGGGCCGAACACGCACCCGAAATCGACCCCTTTGCGGCCGGCGGGGTCGAGGTGCTGAAAGGTGCGGCGGGGGTCGAGTACGGCACCGGGGCCATCGGTGGGGTGGTACGGGTCGTGCCCCCGCCCTTCCGGCGCACCCCCGGGGTGGGGGGGCGGCTGGCGCTCAACGGCTTTGGCAACAACCGCCAGGGCGCCGGCGCTTTGTTGGTGGAAGGGATGGCGGAGCGCCTGCCGGGCCTCAGTTGGCGGCTGCAGACCAGCCTGCGGCGGGCCGGCAACAGCCGCACCGCCGCCTACTATCTGAGCAATACGGGTTTCTCCGAGCGCAATGCCAGCGCCGCCCTGGCCTACCACCGCGGGACGGGTGCCGCCGAACTGCACCTGAGCCACTTCGGCACCGGGCTGGGCATCTTCCGGGGTTCGCATATCGGCAACCGCGACGACCTGCTGCGCGCCATCGCCCGGGGCCGTCCCCTGGCAGAGGGGGTGTTCAGCTACGAGGTCCTCAACCCCAGGCAACAGATCGCCCACGACCTGGTGGCCGCCAAGGTCCGGCATCCCCTCGCGGGATTGGGGCGCTTGGAGGTCCAGTACGGCTGGCAGCAGAACCACCGCCGCGAGTACGACGCCCACCGCCCCTACAACGACTCCCTTGCCGCCCTGGCCCGGCCCGCCTTCGATCTGGCCCTGACCACCCGCACCCTTGAAACCCGGCTCGAAGGGGTGGGGGGATCGGCGGCAACCCTGGGAGCCAACCTGATGCACCAGGAAAACGTGCAGCAGGGCAGCGTGTTCCTCATCCCCAATTTCCGCGCCCGCAGCGGGGGGGTGTTCGCCAGGCAGGTGTGGTACCGCCGGGGTCTGAAGCTGGACGCCGGCCTGCGATTCGACCTGCGCCGGGTTAAGACCTATGTGCGCCAGCGGGACGGACAGGTCCTGGCCCGCCGCCATCGCTATAACGGGTTGTCAGGGGCAGTGGGGCTGATTGGCGGATTGGGGCCGGCCTGGACGAGCGGGGTCACCCTGGGCACGGCGTGGCGACCGCCCAATCTCAACGAGTTGTACAGCCGCGATGTCCACCACGGGGCCGGACAGTACGAGATCGGCGACCTGGACCTGGGTGAGGAGCACAGCCTGAGCCTGGACTGGACCCTCAAACACCAGGCCCGGCGCACCCAGGGCGAGCTGAGCCTGTACCTGAACCGGATGGACGGGTTCATCTTCCTGCAGGCTGATCCCAAGCCCACGGTCACCACCCGCGGCACCTTTCCCACCTTCCGCTACGTGCAGAGCGACGCCCTGATCCGGGGGATGGAGGCCTGGCTGGAGTACCGGCCCCTCGTCCGGGGCCGTCTGGGGGGCTCGGTCGCCCTGGTGCGGGGCCGGGACCTGGGCCGGGACCAGGCATTGGCGGCCATGCCCGCCGACCGGACCCGCCTATGGGCTGGGTTGGGTTGGCCCGATGTGGGTTGGTGCCGGGAACTGGACCTGGAACTGAGCCTGGAGGCGGTGGCGCGGCAGCAGCGGGCCCCGGTGGCAGACTATGCCCCGCCCCCCGGGGGGTACCTGCTGGTGGGGGCGCGCCTGGGCGGCCACAGTACCTGGCGGGGGCAGGTGCTGGCCTGGTCCGTGGCGCTCGAAAACCTCGCCGATGGGCTCTACCGCGATTACCTGAGCCGGTACCGCTATTTCGCCCACGACCCCGGGCGCAACCTCACCCTCCGGCTCGAACTGCCCTTTGGCCGCGAACCGGAGGCGACCAGATGAACACCGGGGAAAAGCCCCGAACCAAGGCGCCCGGCGATGGGACCAGGCGCCGGCAACCAACCAACAGAGGAGCGGATTCATGCAAAAAAAGTTGACTCTTTGGCTCTTGAGTGTCTGCCTGGGCCTGTTGCAGGCCGGCTGTGGCAGCGATAACCCGGCAGACCCCGAGGCGGTCAACCCCGAGGAGTTGATCACCCGCATCACCCTCAACCTGACCCCGCTGGACAACGCCGGCCAGCCTGCTGGTGCGGCGGTGGTGGTGCGGGCCCTGGACCATGAGGGGGACGGGAAACTGGACCAGATCGATACCCTCAGGGTGAAAACCGCCACCCAGTACCGCGGGGAGGTGGCACTCTTCGACGGCATCAACAACGAGGATATCGGCGCCGAGGTGGCCGAGGAGGCGGAGGTGCATCAGTTCTTCTTCACGGCCCAGGGAGCTGCCGCCAGCCGTCTGAGCGTAAGCGCAGCTGACAAGGAATCCGACTACACCACCAACACCGGCACCGACCACCCCGTGGGGTTGCGCTTCACCCTCGGGGTGAGTGCGGGAGGCAGCGGCGCGGCCGCCCTCAACGTGGTGCTCAGCCATTTCGACGAGGCCCCGAAAAACGGCAAGGACCGCAGCGACGAGACCGACATCGACGTGACTTTCCCGGTGGTGATCGCCAACTGAGGGCGGTGATGGTGGGTTAACTACCAAGAAACCCCGGTCCAGACCTGGTCTGGACCGGGGCAGCAAAACGGCCGGGGGTGTGCGCCCGCGAAGCTCAGCACCGCCGGCCGGAACTCAGCACAGAAAACACCGTGTGGGTCTGCGAGTGCGGACCCGCCCTGGCCTTTTTGTGCTCGCTGGAAAGTACAGAGCACCAACGCGGAAATCAACCTGCCTCCCGAAAGGAAAGCGATGGCTGACAACCAACTGCCGGTTACGGTACTCAGCGGTTTTCTCGGTGCCGGCAAAACCTCCCTGCTGAACCACATCCTGCACAACCGCGAAGGGCTTAAGGTCGCGGTGATCGTCAATGACATGAGTGAGGTCAACATCGACGCGCAAATGGTCCGCCAGGGCCACGCCTTCTCGCGGACCGAGGAGAAGCTGGTGGAGATGACCAATGGGTGCATCTGCTGCACCCTGAGGGAGGATCTCATTCGGGAAGTAGAGAGCCTGGCTCAGTCAGGACGCTTCGACTATCTGCTCATCGAGAGCACGGGCATCTCGGAACCCCTTCCCGTGGCCCAGACCTTCTGTTACACCGACCAGCAACTGGGCATCGACCTGGGGCGTTTCAGCCGGCTCGACTGCCTGGTCACCGTCGTGGACGCCAGCGGTTTCCTCCGCGATTTCTGCAGCGACGACCACCTGCCGGACCGCGGCCTGGCTGCCGGGGAAGAGGACTCCCGGGCGATCGTCGATCTGCTGACCGATCAGGTGGAATGTGCCGACGTGGTAGTGCTCAACAAAGTGGACCGGGTGGATGAAGAGGAGGCGCAGCAACTGGAGGCGATCATCCGCTCACTCAATCCAGCTGCGCGGATCATCCGCGGTGTTTTTGGCCGCGTGGACCTCAAGGAGATCCTCCATACCGGCCGTTTCGATTTCGACCGCATGTCCCGAACTACCAGCTGGCAAACAGCCCTGGCGGCGGAGCATGTCCCCGAAACCGAGACCTATGGCATCAGCTCGTTCACCTTCACCCAGGTCCGCCCCTTCCATCCGGCGCGGCTGTGGCACTATGTGCACCAGGGGATCGACCCCGCGGTTTTTCGCAGCAAAGGGGTATTCTGGCTGGCCTCGCGTCCCAGCCTCGCCTTTGGCTGGAACCAGGCCGGCCATTCACTGCGCATGGAAGTGGCCGGCAGCTGGTGGGCAGGGTTGAGCGCTGCCGAGCGAGCCCAGGACCCGGACGCGAGTCAGCAGGACAACCTCGATACCAGGGCATGGGACCCAGAGTTTGGCGATCGGAGGAACCAGCTGGTCTTCATCGGCCAGGACATGGCTGTTGAGACGATACGCCGGCAGTTGGAGGGGTGCCTGTGTACCCCTGAGGAGCTGGAGGAATACCGCCGGGGAGGCGTCTTTGAGGACCCTTGGCCCCAGTGGGAGGGAGAGGGGGGGTCAGCAGATGCAGCCCATGAGGTGGAGGTTTAGCCATGCATATCGCCGAGGGGTTCCTACCCCCGGCCCATGCGGCGGGATGGGCGGCCCTGGCCCTGCCCTTTGTCGCTGTGGGCCTGGGCAGTATCAAGCGCATCCTGCGCCAACATCCAGAATGCAAACCGCTGCTGGGGGTAGCCGGGGCCTATGCCTTTGTGCTCTCCGCCCTCAAGTTGCCCTCGGTGACGGGCAGTTCCTCACACCCTACCGGAGTCGGCATGGGGGCGCTGCTGATCGGGCCGGCGGCGATGGGTGTGCTGGGAATGGTGGTCTTGCTTTTCCAGGCCTTGCTGCTGGCCCATGGCGGTCTGAGTACGCTGGGGGCCAACGTCATTTCGATGGCCGTGGTCGGACCATGGGTGGCCTTTGCGGTCTTCCGCCTGCTGCGGCCCTGGTCCTTCCGCACCGCAGTCTTCCTCTCAGCGGCGCTGGGGAATCTGGCTACCTATCTGACGACAGCCACCCAACTGGCGCTGGCGTTTCCCGATCCCCACAGCGGCTGGGTCGGGGCGTTTGCCAAGTTCGCGGGGATCTATGCCCTGACCCAGGTTCCCCTGGCCGTCGGGGAAGGGGTCCTCAGTGTGCTGGTGGTCAATGTGCTGCTGGCGCACAACGCCCCGCAATTGCGGGGTCTCAGTGAAGGGGGCAGACTGGCATGAGAATGCAGAACCTGCTTTTGCTCTTGGCTTTTGTCGGACTGGTGTCCCTCTCGCTGTGGTGGCCGGTGCGGCAGGGCGCAGATGGATTCGCCGGCACCGATGGCCAGGCCACGGAGGAAATCACCCGGCTGAAGCCCGAGTACGAGCCCTGGGTGCAGCCGCTGTGGCAACCCCCCGGGGCTCAGGTGGAGAGCCTGCTCTTCAGCGTGCAGGCGGCGCTGGGCGCCGGGCTGCTGGGTTACCTCCTGGGGGTCATGCGGCAGAGGAGCAAGGATGCGGAGCCTTGACTACTGGGCCTTCGCCAATGCCTGGCGGGGCCGGCATCCGCTGGAAAAAATGGCACTGGGGGGCAGTCTCCTGGGGCTGGCTTTGGTGCTGCCTGCCTGGCCGGCAGGGTTGATGATCCTGCTGGTGGCGACGGGTTCCACCGTGCTGGGGGCGCGGGTGCCTCTAGGCGCGTACTTGCGGGTGCTGGTCCTGCCCAGTGGTTTTTTGGCCGTCGGGGTGCTGGCGCTGTGCCTGGGGATCAGCGTGGAAACTGGGCAACTCCGGCTGGTCCTGCTCCCCGACCTCCTGGAACCGGCGGCATGGCAGGCGCTGCGGTCGCTGGCCGCCTGTTCCTGTCTGGCGTTCATCGCCATGACCACACCCATACCCGAGCTCCTGGGGGTGCTGCCCCTGCCCGGGGTGCTGGTCGAGGTCGCACTGATGGTCTACCGCCTGATCCACGTCGCCTGGGAAAGGGCGGGCGCCCTGCAACGGGCCCAAGTGGCCCGCCTCGGGTACGGCAGCCTGGGCGGGGGCTACCGCTCGCTGGGGTACATGCTGGCAGCCCTGTTGGTGCAGAGCCTCGCCCGGACCCAACGCCTGGAGTGGGGCCTGGCGGCTAGAAACGGCGGCCAGGCCTACCAGGCCATGCCGGTGCCCTATCGGCTGTCGGCCCCTTTCCTCGGGTTGGTGGGGCTCCTGGCCGCGGCCATTGCCTGGCGGGGGCACCGATGAGCGGGGTGCTGGCAGCAGAAAACCTGGTGTTCCGCTACGAGGGGCGTGGGCCCTTGGTGCTGGAGGGGGTGGGGTTGCGGGTGCAGAAGGGGACCTGCCTGGCCCTGCTGGGTGCGAGCGGGTCGGGAAAGTCCACCCTCCTGCTGCACCTCAACGGCACCCTCAAACCCGAGGCGGGCCAGGTATACCTCAACGAGGTCCCGGTCGGGTACGGATGGCGGGCTCTGAAGCAGTGGCGCCAGCGGGTCGGACTGGTCCTCCAGGACCCAGACGACCAGGTGGCCTGCCCGCTGGTGTACCAGGACGTCGCTTTCGGTCCGCAGAACCTGGGGTTGGCGGAGGCGGAGGTGCAGCGGCGCGTTGCCACTAGCCTGGACTGGGTAGGTATTGGCCACCTCAGCGACCGGGGGGTGCACCAGCTGAGTTTTGGCGAGAAGAAGAGGGTGGCCCTGGCCGGGGTCCTGGCCATGGGTCCGGAGGTGTTGCTTCTGGACGAACCCACCGCCGGCCTAGACCCCCGGGCGACGCGGCAGCTGATGCACACCTTGGCAGCGCGGAAGGCAGGTGGCACCGCGCTGGTGATGGCCACCCACGATGTGGATCTGGCCTTCGCCTGGGCTGATGAGGTGGTGGTACTGTGCCGCGGCCGGGCGCGTTGCCAGGGCGAGTCCAGGACCATCCTGGCGGACGCAGCGCTGATGGAAGAGGCCGGACTGCGCCCGCCCTGGCTGGTCGAGGTTGCCGTTGAGGCCCGGCGGCGGGGCTGGCTGGAGGAAGGCCGAGCACTGCCTGGCACCCTCGCCGCCCTGATGGCCCAGCTCGGCGAGTGTCTGCGGTGCGGGGAACCTGATCACCCGGCACCCACCCACGATAACAGGGGAGGGAGATGAGCGGCATGGGAGCAAAGGCAGCAGCAGGGTTGCAGGGGCTGATCCTGGCGGGGTTCGCGTTGGTTCACCTTTGGGCCGGCGAGGTCCGGGCCGCACGTGAAGGCCTCCTCTGGGGCACCATTACCAGCGCCGAAACGGGTGAGCCGCTGGAAAAGGTGAACCTGACCCTGAGCGGAACGCAGCGCGGGACGGCCACCGACAGCACCGGGGGGTACCAAATCACGGGCATTCCCGCCGGCGCCTACCTCCTCGAGGCCAGCCACCTGGGGTACCAAAAAAAGGCGGTGAAGGTGGCCCTGGCGCAGGGCCAGAAAAAGCAGATCGACCTGGCCCTGCAGACAGCCGTCATCCAGCTGGCGGCGCTAGGGGTGACCGCCGAAAGCGCCTCCGAGGCAGAAGCCATCCGCCAGCGGCCGATGCCAGTGACGGTGCTGGAGCTTCGCGAATACCAGGGGCGGTCCAAGGACCTGAACGAACTGCTCACCCGGGTCACGGGCATCAAGATCCGCGAGGAGGGCGGTCTGGGGAGCAAGGCCACCCTGTCCATCCACGGCCTGGAGGGGAAGCGCGTCGCGGTGTTCATCAACGGCTTTGCCTTCGACAGCCCGGACGGTTCGGTGAGCATCAACGACATCCCGGTCGAGGTCATCGAGCGGATCGAGATCTACAAGGGCATGGTGCCGGCGCACCTGGGCGGGGACGGGCTGGGCGGGGCCATCAACATCGTCACGCGCGAGGCCCAACGCCATCACCCTGTCGCAGAGCGCTTTCCTTTACCCCTATGAAGACCTGGTCCTCACCACCTCCCTGGAGACCGATCAGGTGCTGCGTTTCGACCGCAGCGGCGGGCAGGACCTGGTTCAGAGCGGCCGGCTGGAGATCCCGGGTGCGTACCCGTACGGCGTGACCATCGCCAACAACCACAAGGCCTACATCAGTTACCAACACCTCGGCCAGATCGGCGTCATCAACCTGGACACCATGACCGAAACCAAACGCATCGACCTTGCGCCCTATGCGCTGGGCGAAGGGGACAACAACCCGGAGCCCGCCAACTCCATCCTGCGCGACGGCAAGCTCTACGTCGCGTTGCTGCAGGAGATCTCGGCATTCAACCCCCATCCTGGGGCCCACGTGGTCATCATCGACACCGCCGCCGACACAGTGATCAAGGCGATCAGCGACCCGCGGACCCTCAGCATCGACGGGGGTGGCACCACCGGCAGTCCCTTCATGGACGAAAAGGGCGACCTCTACTTCTACGGGTACGGGTTGTGGGGATTCAGCACCGCGTTGGATGGCTTCCTGCGCATCAGGAAAGGGGAGGACGAGTTCGATCCCACCTACTTCTTCTCGATCAAGGACAAGACCATTCCCGACGTCCCGGGCAACAACGCCTCGTACCTGTATATCCGGACCTACTGGGGGAAGGGCGTGATCTACGGCTTTCTCAACATCCCGGCCAACACCAGCAATCCCCCCGATTACGTCAACGACCGGAACTACCAGCCCTTCAGGATCGATCTGTACAACCAGGTTTTCGAGAAGGTCGATCTGCCGCCCACCACGGGTTGGTCTACCTGCCTGACCCGCTTTGGCGACCTGGTCGTGTGGGGCATGAACACCGCCAAGGGAACCGGGTATTTCACCCTCGACCCCAAGACCGGAAAAACCAGCCCTACCCCGGTAGTCACCACCACCGGAGCACCCTACCGGCTCTTCACCTTTTGAGAGAGAGCCCGCTGAACCCCATGCCAACCAGAGGAGAGGCCATGGCCAATGCCCCTATCCCGGTCACCGTGCTGACCGGTTTTCTCGGCGCCGGCAAGACCACCCTGCTCAACCGCATCCTCACCGAAAAACACGGCAAACGCATCGCCGTGATCGAAAACGAGTTTGGCGAGATCGGCATCGACCACGAACTGGTCATCGGCGCCGACGAAGAAATCTTTGAGATGAACAACGGCTGTATCTGTTGCACCGTGCGCGGGGATCTCATCCGCATCCTGGGCAATCTGATGAAGCGCCGCGACAAGTTCGATTATATCCTCATCGAGACCACCGGCCTGGCTGACCCGGGGCCAGTGGCCCAGACCTTCTTCGTCGACCCCGAGATCAAGAGGTGCCTGAAACTCGACGGCATCATTACCGTGGTGGATGCCCACCACCTCCTCCAGCAGCTCGACAACAGCCGCGAGGTCCAGGAACAGATCGCCTTTGCCGACCTGATCCTGCTCAACAAGATCGATCTTGTTCCCCTTGAGCAGCTGGCCGCGCTGGAAAAGCGCTTGCGCAGCATGAATGCGGCTGCCCGGATCCAGCGGACCAAGGATGCCGCCGTGGACCTGGACCAGGTGCTCGGCCTGGGTGCTTTTGACCTGGAGCGCGCCCTGGCGGTTGATCCCGGCTTCATGGAGCCGGAGTACCCTTTCGAGTGGGCGGGGGTTTTCGCCTTCGCCGCGGGCAGGAGCGAGTTGACCCTCCAACCTGGGCCTGACCCGACCATGGACCTGTGCCTGATGCCTTTGGGCGGCGAAAACGAGGCGGCGCTGGCAGCAGGCATGATGGAGGCGGGGTTGAGCTTTTCCGGCGAGCCCCATCCCCTGAGGGAGGGTGAACGCTTTGAGCCGGGCCGGACCCGGTACCAGGTGCACCTCAATGCCGCCGGACCCACCCGTCTGAGGGCGGTGATCGGAGCGGCTGGTAGTTATGCCCTGTTCACCCAACACCATCCCGAGGAGTTTGCTCTCACCATCACCCAGGACGAGCGGTTGCTGCAGCCGGTGCTGGCACAGGAGTTCAAACCCAACCACGAACACGCCGCCGAGGTGGGTTCGGTGGGGATCGCCCTGCCGGGAGACCTGGATATGCTGCGCTTTGACCACTGGCTGGGGAAACTGCTGCGGGAAAAGGGTCAGGACATCTTCCGCATGAAAGGCATCCTCAGCCTTAGGGGAGAGAAGGAGCGGGTGGTTTTTCAGGGGGTGCATATGCTTTTCGAGAGCCAGGCCGGCCGACCCTGGGGCAAGGAAGAGCGCCGGAACTCCCTGGTTTTCATCGGGCGCAACCTGAACCGCCAGGAGCTAGTAGAGGGGTTCGGCGCATGTCTGTGTTGAGCAGGCTGGAAAAAGCGGCCGAACTGGCGCTGGTATGGGCCGGGGAGGTGGGAGACCACGTGATCGGCATGGGGATCTCGGGGAATCAGCGGTGGCTGGCGGCGGCATCGATCAGTGGTCCGGTGAAGGTCTTTGCCATCGACACCGGCTCCTGTCGCCATCGCCTGTCGGGACACCCGCCGGGGACCCTATCCCTGGCCTGGCATCCGCGACTGCCGGTGTTGGCAAGCAGTGGCCAAGATGGGAAGATCCGGCTGTGGGATGGCGAAGAGGGGCAGCTGCTGGGGGCCTTTCCGGGAGGTGCAGGGTGGGTGGAGCGGGCGGTGTGGCACGGGGGCGGCAAGTGGCTGGCCAGTGCCGCTGGGCGGCGAGTGCGCATGTGGCGCCATGAGCCGGCGGGCGGACTATCGCTTTGGTACGAATCCCCCGAACACGCTTCCACCGTGGCCGATCTGGGCTGGTGCCCCACCGGCAGGAAACCATTGCTGGCCTCGGCGGCGTACGGCCAGATGAGGTTCTGGCAGCCCGACCAATCCGAACCGGTCCGGAGGTTTGAGTGGAAAGGGGCGGTGCTGAAGCTGGTCTGGAGCCCAGATGGCCGCTTTGTCGCCACCGGCGAGCAGGATGCGACCATCCACTTCTGGATTGCCAGGACTGGCCGTGACCTGCAGATGTGGGGGTATGCGCAAAAGGTGCGGGAACTGGCCTGGGATGCGGCCAGCCGGTACCTGGCCACGGGAGGGGGCTGGCGGGTGACGGTGTGGGACTGTGGCGGCAAGGGGCCAGCAGGGTCCCGGCCCATCGAACTGGACGTCCATCCCGAGCCGGTTGCGGCCCTGGCCTTCCATCCGCGCCGACCCCTGTTGGCATCTGGGTGTGGGGCTGGCGTGATTGGTCTGTGGAGCCTCGGCCGGCGGCAGTTGCTGGGCAAGGCCTTCCTCCCGGCGGGGATCAGTCAGCTCTGCTGGTCTGCGGACGGGGGCCTGCTGGCTGTTGGTACGGAAGTGGGCAGCGTGGCGGTGTTCCGAAACCTGGACAGGGAAAGGAGTGAGGTATGACCGAGCACCCTATGCACGATGGGCACTGCACCACCCATCACCGCCATGGGCAGCACGGAGAGGGATGCGGCGCTTTGGGCGGCCATCTGCACCGTCCCCGCCAGGGTCGGGCGCTGTGGTGGTGCCTGGGTCTGACCCATGCGGCGATGCTGATCGAACTGGTGGCCGGGTACCTGACCAACAGCCTGATGTTGATCAGCGATGGCGTTCACATGAGCCTGCACGCGGTATCGATGGGGGTGAGTCTGCTGGCCATCCTCCTGGCGCGGCGCGGGTCATCGGCCCGGTTCCCCTACGGGTGGCACCGCGTTGAGATCGTGGCGGCGCAGTTCAATGGTCTGCTGCTGCTGGGACTGAGCGGCTGGATCATCTGGGAGGCGATAGCGCGCCTGCGCTCACCGCTCTCCATCGATCCAGCCCAGCTGATCTGGGTGGCGCTTTTCGGCCTGGTCGTGAACCTGGTCACCGCCTTGATTCTCCACCAGGGGGGGACTGAGGATCTGAACACCCGCAGTGCCTTTCTGCATCTGCTGGCCGACCTGATCTCCTCTGTGGCCATCGTTGTCGGCTGCGCCGTCATGGCCTGGACGCAGTGGTACATCATCGATCCCTTGCTCAGCCTGTTGGTGGCGGCCCTGACCCTCAAGTGGTCGCTGGACCTGTTGGGCCAATCGCTGCGCATCCTGCTCCAGGGCGCTCCAAGGTCAACGAGTGCCGCGGCCGTGGAGGCCCAACTCAAGGAAGCGGTCCCTGCCATCCGCAGGGTCAGTGAGGTGAGGATCTGGGAGCTGACCTCGGGGTTTGTCTGCTGCTCGGCACGCATCTGGCTGGAGGATATGCCCTTCCGCGAAAGCACCTTCTTGTGCCGCCGAGCCGAGGCCTGGCTCTGGGAGCACCTTGGCATGGGTCACGTGGTGATCCAGGCCGAGATGTACGGAGCCGAGGAGTAGGGCAGAAGGCTGCGCCAGGATCGGCAAATCACCCTGGATGGCGTGCGGCGCGGTGCGCCAGCCAAGCAGGTCTCCGGGTAGGTGCTAGGCGTAACGCTCCTGCAAAATCGCCGCGCAAGGGCCAATCTGGCGCAGTTACTGGAGCGCGGTTTCCTCATGTACCCGGGCACCATCCAGCTCAGGGCCCGGGTTGTGGGGCCACATAGGCCCGCACCACCCCGCCCTCCATCCAGGCCAGGGCGAGCCGGCCACTGCCAAGGGCCAGGGAGGGAAAGGCCCCGGGGGTGAGGTACTGGTCCTGCTGGCGGTCCGGGAAGCGGGTGGCCAGGTGGATCGCCCCGCCGCTTTCGCAGGCCAGCAGCGCCTGGCCGGGGCCGGCGGTTTTCAGGCTGGGGTGGAAGGGGGAGGAGCCCTGGCCCACCGAAAGCAGGGCGGGTGGGTCGAAGCGCAGGTCCTTGCCCGCGGCGGCCCAGTACGCACCAGCCCGGCCCTCGGCGCCGGTGGTCCAGGCCACCCAGACCCGGCCGGCCGGGTCCAGGTCCAGGGAGGGGCCCTGGTGGGGGCAGCCGGCGATGACCCAGTTGTCCGCGTGGACCCTCACCGGACTGGTGAAGCTACGGCCCCCGTCCGCCGAACTGGCAAGGGCGATGTCGCGCACGCTGCCGGGATAGACCTTGCGCCAGGCCACGTACACCTGGCCCTCCGGGGCCACCCCGATGGCGGTGCGGCAGCAGGGACATGCATCGGTATCCACCACCACATTGGGGCCAAAGCTTTGGCCCTGGTCGGTGGAGCGGGCCACCCGCAGGTCGGGTTTGTCGCGGTCGAGGCGGAAGTCGATCCAGGAGCAGTAGAGGCTGCCATCGGGGGCCACGGCCAGGTCGTGGAAGTTGTGGCCCGCCGGGGGGCCGGCCGCATCGTCGTTGACCGAGACGGCCGGGGAGAAGCTGCGCCCCCCGTCGGTGGAGCGGGCCAGGCGCAGGTTGCCGCCGGGCCACTCGTAACCCTCGATGGGCAGGTTGTTCTTCCACAGCACGTACACATTGCCCTCCGGACCCACCGCCACCTGGGGCGGGGCCTGGCTGTTGGGGGCCGCATCGCCGGGCAGGTGGTTGACCCGCACCGGGCGGTCAAAGGCAGGGGCGGCGGCCCCCTTGCGGGCCAGAAGGACATTGGTCTCCCCCCCGGCGCTGGTGGAAACCCAGGCCACGTACACATCGCCGGAGCGCGGGGCTATGGCCGAGGTGGGGTACGCGCCGAGGGAGTCGGCCAGGGTGTGGACCGGGACGGTGGCCACCAGGCAGCAGTCGGCGTCTTGGGCATCCGGGACAGAGGCAGGGTGGCTATGGTCGGCGGCCTGGCCCGCTGCTGCCAGGCACAGAATAGCGGTCAGTTGCAGGGCGAGATGCATCGGCAAAACTCCTCGTAGAGGGGGGAGGCGGCTCCGGCCACCTCCCCCGCAGTTTACCAGTTAGTCTCCAGGCCCAGGGTGAGGGTGCGGTTCTGGCCGGGGCGCAGGTTCAGGCCCCAGGGCTGTAGTTCCGCGGTGGAGGCGTAGCGTTTGTCGGTGAGGTTGAGCACCTTGCCGGTCAGGGTCAGCGCCGGGCTGAGGCGGCAGGACAGGCGCAGGTGGGGGATCAGGGCCGGGTCGGTCTGCTGGGTGTTGGCATCGTCCATGTACCAGGCCCCCAGGTACTGGAACTCCGTTTGCAGGCTGAGGCGCTGGTTGAGGGCAGGGAGCCGCCAGGTGAAGCGCAGGTTGCCCAGGTGGGCAGGGCTGCTCATCGGGGTGTTGCCGTCCAGTTCCGAGGGGCCGTCGGCGCGGTACTTGACGATCTGGTGCGCCGAATAGCCGTAGGACAGCTCCAGGTCGAGTTGGGAAACCGGCTGGGAGAAGAGGGAGAGTTCGAGCCCCTTGTACTCGCGCTCGCCGCCGTTGGCCGAGATGTCCCCGGCCGGGGTGGAGATGCCCACGGTGATCCCGTCGGTGGAGCGCATGAAGTAGGTCGAGGCGCTGGCGTAGAGGTGCTCGCGCAGCCGGCCTTTGTACCCCACCTCATAGCTGTCCATCTTCTCCGGGTCGAGGGTGAAGTCGGCCTGGCCGGCGCTGAGGGCATAGAGGGTGCCGGACCCGGGGATGCGGAAGCCGTGGGCATAGCGGGTGTAGAGGCTGTTGGCCTCGTCGATGAAATAGGTCAGGCCGAGTTTGGGGTTGAGCTGGGAGAAGTCATCCTGGCGGTCTGCCGGACGGTACCGGGCCCCCACTGCGCCGGCAGCCACCTGGGTGTCGTAGTCGTAGGAGGCCCGCTCGTAGCGCAGCCCGGCCACCAAAAGCAGGCGGGGCCCCAGTTGCTGGCTGTGCTGGAGGTAGGGGGCCAGGTTGAGGTACTTTACCACAAAGTCGTACTGGGCACCCTGGAGATAGTCGGTGCCCCAGACGTTCTTGGTGGGGCGGGTCTGGTTGGTGAGCCGGTCGAGGTTGGTGAGGTCCAGGTCCAGGCCCAGGATGGTCTCGGCGCCATTGCCCCGGTAGAGGTAGGCCCGGTTGAGCAGGCCGAAGGTGGTGGTTTTTTCGGTGGTGATGGGGGTGACGGCCGGCTCCCAGGTGTGCATGTACTGGCTGTCGATGTAGCGGATGAAGGGGGTGATGGAGAGGAGTTCGTCGCCCAGGAAGGGTCTCTTGATCTCCGAGCTGAGGCGCAGGTGCAGGGCCTGGTCCACGGCTTCGCCCCGGTCCACCTCGGGGTCCAGGCCGTCGGAGGTGGGGGCATGGTTAAAGGCCTCCTGCCCCAGGGTGCCGGCCATCTCGCTGTCGAAGCGGGTGGCGGTGAGGATGGTGTTGACTTCGGTCCCACCGTTCTGGTAGCGGTGGCGGGCGATGGCCTGGAGGCGGTCCCAGCCAGTGTTCTCGCGCCACCCGTTCTCGCCGTGGTAGGAGGCGGCCAGTCGCCACGCCTGGTGTTCGCCCAGACCATCGCTGAGTTCGGCCTTCAGCTCGCGGTTGCCGTACTGGCCGCCGGCCAGGCGCAGATCGGCGCTGCGCTGCGAGGTGGGCTCCAGGCTCTTGACGTTGATCACCGCGGCCAGCGCGTCAGACCCGTGCAGGGCGCTGCCGGGCCCCTTGAGCACCTCCATGCCCCCGAAGGAGGTCATGGCTCCCGAGTAGGAGAAGGCCGCGTGGTTGAAGGAGATGGGTGACTGGAAGGAGACGTTGTCCTGTAGATACAGATAGGTATTGTCGTAGGAGACGGGCTGGCGGATGGCCGGGGCATCCACCACCCCGCGCAATTTGGCAAAGTACACCCCCGGCAGCTTGTTGAGGGTTTCGCCCACCCACACCGCCTGGTCGGCGGCGGCCTTGGTCGGCTCGACGGTGTCGATGGTGATGGGCTGCTTGACAGCCTCCTTCTCGATGCCCGAGTCGGTGGTGATCAGCACCTCCCCGACGGTGTACACGGTGTCCTCACGCACGTCCTGGTCGGCAAGGGTGGCGCTTCCCAGGCTCAAAATCATCAGAGGGACAAAGACCTGCATCGCGTCATATCCTGTGAGAGGTTGGACAGCATCTTCGGTTGTTGGTCATGCTCAATGGTCATTGGCCCTTCAACCCCCGGGTTTGGTCTCTAGAACCCCGGGGGCACAAAAAATCCGGGGCAGGCGTCAGTCCCCCGCCTCAGCCGCCTGCCCTACCGCTCAAACCCGCGCAACTCCTGCGCCAGTTGCGCGGCATAGGGGCCAGGCGGCAGCGCCACCGGGTCGGCTCGGCCCGGTTGGCCCCGGGTCCGCGCTAACCACCTACCCAGCCCTACCCCCAGCCCCGCCAGGAAGAGCATGGGCAGGAGATAGGCCAGCAGGTGGAAACCCTGGTACGGAGGCTTGGCGAGGATGGCCAGGCCGTATTGCCGCACGTAGTGGTCGCGGATCTCCTGCTCGGTCCACCCCTCGGCGAGGCGGCGGCGGATCTCCGCCTTGAGCCGGTTCGCCTCCTCGGAAAGGTGCTCGGACAGGGGCTGGCGCCAGCAGCATGGGGCCACAAGCTGGCGCTCCAGGCTGCTGGCCCGGTCATCGGTAGAGTCGGCCGCGGCCACGCCTGCCATAAGCAGCAACAGCAGGCCCCCCGCTTCTCCGGGGCGGCTCACAGGTGGTGGGCGCCGCCAGCACCCACGGAAAAACTGCCTTTGACCCACAGGGTGCGGCCGGGCTCCTCAACCCTCGCCGTCTGCGCAAAGCCGGGAATCAGATCCCCGGCCCGGCTCAGGTGCTCGGCGTAGCGGCGGTCGAACAGGTTGTCGACGCCCAGGGTCAGCTGGGCGTCGGGCCGCAGCCTCCAGCCGGCGTTCAGGGACAGCACCGCAAACCCCGGGGTGGGGCCCAGGTCCTGACCGACGATATTGCCCTCGTTCAGGGCATAACGGTCCTGGTCGGCGACCAGGCGCAGCAAGGCGCCGAGCGACCAAGTGCGGCGCTGCCAGTCGGCGGCCAGGCGGGTCTCCAGCGGGGGCAGCTGGGCCAGGGGATGGTCGTCGGTGGTGTTGGTGCCCCGCACATAGGCCACGCTGGGGCTGAAACGAAGGCCCGGGGTGGGGGCAAAGCTCAGGCCGGCCTCGCCGCCCAGGGTGGCGGCGTCGATGTTGCGCACCACCGCGACTGCCCGGGCCATGGCGCCCATGCCGCGCATCACGTTGGTCTGGATCAGGATGTAGTCGTCGATCCGGCTGAAGAAACCAGAGGCAAAACCGCTGAGGCGCCCGGTGTGGAAGGTGGCGCCCACGTCGAGCTGGGTGGTCTTTTCTGGGTCTGTGGCGGCAAAGCCACTCAGGTCGGCGGGGTCGGGTCCCTGGCGGTCGCCGAAGAGTTCCCAGTAATCGGGGAAACGGCGGTTGTGGCCCAGGCCGGCGTACAGGGTGGCGCCGCCGGCCCGGCGCAGGTCCTGTTCGTAGCGCACAAAGCCGCTGGGAAGGCTGGCGCTGCGCGCCTGACCCGCGGTGGGGTTGGCGGTGCCCATCATGCCCAGGGTCTGGCGGTGGTCCTCTGCCCGCCAGCGGTCCAGGCGCAGGCCGGCGACCAGGCGGCCAGAGCGGCGCAGGTGCTGCACCGCCTCGGCGAAAACCCCGACCTGCGAGAAATCCGCGTCTTTGATGCGGGGCAACTGCTGGTACGGCTGGCTGAGTTGTCCGGGCGTGTAGGCGCTGAGTTTGCCGGAGGCGCCCATGCCCATTCCCGTGTTATCGCCCATCGCGGTGCCCATGCCGGTGCCGTCGCCCATGCCGGTGCCGTCGCCCATGCCGTTACCGTCGCCCATGCCGGTGCCGTCGCCCCTGCTGGTGCCGTTGCCCATGCCGGTGCCGTTGCCCATACCCATGCCCATGGACATCGACATGCTGCTGCGGCCAGTGTGGCGGTTGCGTTGGAGGTCGGTTCCCAGGGTGAGTTGGGTGCCTGAGGCCGGCCTCAGGCCCAGGACCAAGCGGCCACCCCGGGTCAGGCGGTCTGGGTTCATGGCCGAGGGTTCGTGGCCCGCTCCCTCGGGGGTGAAGGTGCGCAGGCTGTAGTCGTCCATCACGTGGTCGATGTAGTTGTGATAGGCCTGGGCCTCGAGTTTGGTCAGCAGCCCCGGAGACAGCCGGCGGGAGAAGCGCAGGCCGTAGTTCTTGTTGGCGAATTTGGACCCGTCCACGCCGCGGTCGGCGTAGGCGGCCTCACCGTTGCCGCGGGTGGCAGAGATCTCGACGCGGGTCTGTGCATCGGGAGTCCAACCCACAGCGGTGCGGGCGTTCCAGCGGCGGTATTCGGAATGCACGGTGCGGCGCTCGCCGTCGTCGTAATCCCCGGAACGGCCGTTGGCGAAAAGGCCGCGCAGGTAGAAGCGGTCCGAGCCGGCCTGCAGGTCGGCGGTGCCGTCCATCCGGCCGAAACTGCCGCCCATGGGGCTGAGCAGCAGGCGGTACCCAGGGGTGGCAAAGTGCGGGGTGTCCCGCTCGAAAAGCACGGTTCCCGCCGCGTTCCCCGGGCCGTGGATCACGGTCTGAGGGCCCTTGAGCAGGGTCACCTGATCGAAGGTCTCGGGGGAGACATAGGCGGTGGGGGGGTCCATGCGCATGCCGCAGCCGCCCAGCACCTGTTCGCCGTCGAGCAACACATTTAGGCGGGAGGCGGCCATGCCGCGGAACACGGGGTCCCCGTCGGTGCCGCCCTTGCGGATGAGGGCCATGCCGGGTACGGCCTTGAGGAAGGCGGCGCCGTCGTGGGCGGGGACGGGTTGCTGGGGGGCGTGGGGGTCGAAACGGTGTTCCAGCGGGGCGGCCATCGGCGGGGCGGTGACCACCACCGGTGCCAGGGTGTCGCTGACTGTCTGGGTCGGCGACGCGGGATCGTCGTTGGCCGGAATGACTGGCCCGGCAGCCCCGGCTGCGGAGCTCAGCACCAGCAGCAAGGGCAGAAAAAGGCGTACCATGGCATTCATCTCCTGAGGGCAGGGCAGAGCCCTGCCTTCGCGCAAAGGGTTGGGGTACACCGGTGCCAGGCAGTGGGCAAGCGGAAACCGGCCCAGGGTGCCGCACGCCTAGGCGGGACCTGACAGGGGTCTGCCTGCAGGCCGCGGGCGCGCACCGGCGCAACACGGAAACCAAACGGGGGTGCTCAGGAGTGGTGTTTGGGGACCTTCTCTGGGGGGCGGGAAAACAGCGAAAAGGAGGGCGAAATCCGGGGCAGTTCGAGGCGGTCGGAGGCGAGGCGAGGCTGCAGCGCGAGGGGCCTGGCAGCCAGGTGGGGCCAGGTCTGGGTTTCGGTCTGCGGTGCGGCGGGCAGTTCGCTGCGACATGGGGCGGCGAAGAGGCAGGCGCTCGGCAGGGAGCGCGGGCCGTGGCAGCCCATGGATTCGTCGGGCAGGGCGCCGTCGCCGTCGCCGGCGGCTCCCTTCATGCTGCAGCAGCTCCCGCCGGCCCCGGCCCCGCAGCTGCAGGCCATGGTGGCGGCTGCCGGCGCGAAGGCCGCCAGCGAAAGACTCACCAGATGGGTGTACACCAGCACGTACCAGAGTGCCGCGAGGGCAGCGCCGGGACGGCGCCACCGGCGAAAAGCCGCAACGGCGGTCGCGGTGTTGGTCAGCTCTGGCATAAAGGAGGCGGAAATATAAACGGGCCAGGACGATCGGGCAAGGGATCCCCGCTCAGCGCGCCGGCGGCCGGATGATCAGGATGCCCTCATCCATCAGCGCGCGCACCGCCATGGCCAACCCGGCCGCCATGATCACCACCGAGGAGACCACCGGCAGGTAGCGGGCGAGGCGACCCTCCCCGGAGAAGCGGTCCAGCAGGGGCCGCGCCTTGACCATCAACACCCCGATGGCGATGAGGACCGCGGCAAGGCCCAGACTGAAGCAGAGGATCAGCAGCAACCCGAAGCCGATGCGGTGCAGGGCCACGGCCAGCAGCAGGATCACCAGGGCGCCCGGGCAGGGCACGATGCCCCCGGAAATCCCCAGGGCCAGCAGGCTGCCGCGGCTGGCGGGCGGTGGGGTGGCTGCCGGGGTGACGGGGGAGAACTCGTACCCTTCGAGGGAGGCCTGGGGTCCTGGGGCGACAGCGCGGCGCGGTCGCCGCTTGGGGAGTACGGGGCCATGGTAGTGGGTGTGGGTGTGGCCCTGCGGCCCGTGACTGTGGCCATGGGGCCCGTGGTGGTGTCCGTGGCCCCTACCGCTAAGGGCGCGCACCAGGAGCCACACGCCCAGGCCCCAGATCAGGAGCCCGGAGCCGGCGCTCAACCAGGGGTAGATTTGTTCGGGGAGGATGTACTGCGAGGCCGCCAGGGTGATCAGGCCCAGCAGCAGCACACTGAAGGTGTGGGTGAAGGTCACCACCGCCCCCAGGTACACGGCATGGCCGACCGTGCCGCGGGAGCCGACCAGATAGGCGGCGACGATGGTCTTGCCGTGCCCGGGTTTGAGGGCGTGTACCGCCCCCAGCAGGAAGGCCAGCAACAGGGCAAAGGCCATGAGTCCCGCACTCAGCTGCCCCGAACGCAGCAGGGCCTCCAGTTCATCGGTGCTGGAGGGGCCCTCGTCCGGCGCCGGACCGGGGATGGCGGCGGTGCCGGCCGGGTCGGGGAAACGCCACAGGGCGGCCGAGGGTTTGAGCAGGACCTGCACCTCGACGGGAGCGGCCGGGGCCTGGACCCGCGCCTCCTTGAGCGCCCCGTCTGCCGGATCGACCTGGTCCAGATCCACCAGGGGCAGGGCGGTGATGGCGATGTCGGCGTGGACCTGACGCGGCAGTGCGTTCTGGTCGCGAAAATGCAGCACCCGTTGGTGAACCACCTCCAACGGGCCGCTTTCGATCCGGTACCGGAGGGTGAGTTGTCCGGGGGCGACCAGGCTGTCGGGGGGCAGCATCTGCCCGCCCGCCAGGCGTAAGGGCAGGGGTAGGCCATCGAGGGAAAGGGCCAGGTTCGACCCCAGGGCAGCGGCCTTGGTTTCCAGATAGGCGGCCTGTTCGGCCGCATCCAGCCGGTGGTCCCCGTCCCGATCCATGCCACGCCGTTCCGCGAGGGCCGCCAGTTCCCCCAGATAGATCTCGTAGATGCCGCCCAGCTGGTTGTGGTCCACCTCGAAACGCGCCTGGGTGGCGACCTCGGTTCCGGTGAGCTGGTGGCTGCGGGCGGGCAGGGCGGCCAGGGTGGCCAGGCCTAGGATCCAGCGCCAGGTGGGCATGGCGTACCTCACGGGGTTCGGGGGGGCGGTGCCAGGGACGGCCGCAGGAGCTGAGTCAGCTGCCATGCCCAGACCCAGGCGACCGGCAGCAGTTTGCCGCTGCGGTACGCCAGGGAGGTCCACAGTTGCCAGGAACGCTCGGGGTCGATGCTGCCCCTCACCCCGGGATACAGGTCGAGGAGGACCAGGGGTGTGGGCAGGGCGATCAGCGCGAAGGCCCCCAGCACCCATCGTTCGGGGCGGCGCAAGTAGAGTACCACTAGCACCGGAATCATGAACAGGTAGTGGTGCTCCCAGACGTCTTTGTAGATCAGGAAAAAGGCGCTGAGCCAGAGGGTGTAGGGCAGCAGCGGGTCGGCGTTGCGGGTGCGCAGGGTGGCGTAGAGCGAGGTAATCCCTACCCCCGCTGGGCCCAGCAGGACCAGACCCTGGCCCCAGGCGGGCAGGTCGCCGAGCCGGGCCAGCTGCGATAACGAAAGGCCGGCGGTCTTGGCCACCCCGCTGACCAAGGCTCCCCACAGGCCCAGGTTGCCGGCATGGGTGAGGGCGCCCTCCACCTGCTGGCTGCCCAGGTTGGCGCCAACGAACACCGACCAGCTGCCAGGATAGGCGAGGAAATGGGGCAGGGAGGTGCCCACCACCACCGCCCCACAGAGCGCCAGGGGCAGGTATTGGCGTTGGCGGCCCAGGGCCGGCAGCAGCAAGAGCGCATTGGGTTTGATCAGCACCGCCCCCGTCCATGCCAGGGCCGCTGCCCGGCCACGGCCCCGGTCCAGCGCGTAGAAGAGGGCAAAGAGTAGGGAGGCCGCCCACAGATTGACCTGCCCCATGTAGAGCTCCAAGTACAGCGGGGTAGGCACCAGCCACATACACAGCGCCAGGGAGCGGACCATGCCGGCAGGGGCCCAATGCCAGGTGAGCCAGAGCGTGGCGCCAAGGACCAGCTCGCTGAGCAGCAGGTAGGCCAGGTAGGCGCACAGGGGCGGCAGCAGGGCAAACCCGCGGGCCAGGAGGTGGGCGAAGGCCGGCAGGTAGCGGAAGCCGAAACCCCCTTCTACCCCGTAGGGGTCCCCGCCCGCCAGCACGGCCTTGCCCGCCAGGTAGTAGATCTGGAAATCGAAACCCTGTTCGGTGTGGGAACTGTCGTTGAAGAGCAGGTTGAGCCAGCCCTGGTGCAGCGAGGCCAGGTAGCCTAGGTGGATCAGCAGCCCACCGAGCAACACCAACCCCGGTGGCGAGGGCCAGAAGGCTTGGCGGGTGGGCCGGGCGTCCATGGGCGGAATCAGGCGGGCCGGTGGATGAGGTTGACCCTGGCCAGCAGGTCGGTGTCGGCGAGGATCGCGGCGGCCGGACCGAGGTGGGCGAGACGGTGGTCCTCGGAGAGCACCACCACCTGGGGTTGCAGGCGTCCCACCAGCTGCAGGTCGTGGGTGCTCAGCACCACGGTCTTGCCGGCCCGGTGGAGGCGGGTGACCAGTTCGGTGAGGGCGAACTGGGTGCGCGGGTCCAGGCCGTTGGTCGGTTCGTCCAGCAGGAGGACCTCCGGGTTCATGGTCAGGATGGCGCCCAGGGCGGCCTTCTTCTTTTCGCCGCCCGACAACATGTACGAGGGGCGTTGGGCAAGCGGCGCCAGGCCCAGCAGGTCCATCACCTCCTGGGTCCGCCGGCCGGCCTCGACCGCGCCAAGGCCCAGCTGCAGGGGGCCAAAGAGCATCTCGTCGAGCACGGTCGGGCAGAAGAGCTGCACCTCCGGGTGCTGGAAGAGATACCCCACGGCGCCGCGGAAACGCCGCAGGAAAGGGGGATCGGCCAGGGTGGACTCCGAGATCTCCTTACCGAGGAAACACACTTGGCCTGCGCTCGGGTGGATCAACCCGGCCAGGAGCTGCAGGAGGGTGGACTTGCCGCTGCCGTTGGCGCCGATCACCGCGTACAGCCCGCCTTCCTCCAGGTCCAGGCTCAACGCCTCCAGGGCTGTCAACCGGTTCAGGTAGCGGTAACTCACCTGTTGCAGCCCGAAAACGGCCTCTTTGCCGTTCACAGGTACCAACACAAGCCGACCCCCACCGCCATCAGGCCGGCGCCCAGCCAGTCCTGCCGGGCCAGCCGTCCCGGCGGGGTCAGGGCGAACTCCCCTGGTAGGCGCGCGCCAGCATCGCCTTGTACACCTCGCCGTAACGCTGCTGGGTCCGGCGGAAGAGCAGGGCCATCCGCCCGGCCACCCAGATCCGGCCCTCGGTGCTGTTGGCCGCTATGGTCCGGCTTTTCTGCGCCAGATGCATGTCTTCCACGGTGCGGGCCAACACCACCACGAACTTGAGCGCCAGGGTCATCACCATCAGGAAGGGTTCGGGGACCCGCAGGGCTTTCAGGGCGCGGACCAGTTCGGCCAGCGGCGTGGTGTGCACCACCAGCAGCGCCAGGCCGATGGACGCGGCCACCCGCGAGCAGAGCAAGGCCACGGTGTCCAGGCCTTCGCGGGTCACCCCCACGGTGGCGGGCAGGGTGTAGGTCCACCACTGGCGGGCAGCGTCGAATTGGTACAGGGGCAGCAGCACGGTGCCAGGCACGAACACATTCAGGGCGGCGGGCAGGGACAGCAGGAAACCGAAAAGGAAGGTCAGGAGCAGGACGCGCCGGGAAAAAGCGAGCAGGGGTAGCCGCGAGGCCCAGGCCAGGGCGAAAATCAGGCCGCAGATGCCGAGGGGCACGGCCGGGGGGTGTTTCAGGCTGACGACCACCGAAAAACCCACGAGGAAGAGCACCTTGATCCGCGCGTCCCGTTGTTGCATCAGCCCGCGCCGCTGGGTGGCCTCCCACTGCCCCTGGGTGGTTTCGAGGAAACCGGCAAGGTAACGCATACCCTGCTCGATGAAGCGCATCCGGCCGGTCGGTGCGGGCATGCCCGCGGGGTGCCCGGGGGAGGGCGCGAGCAGGAAAGCGGGGATCTCAGTGCCCATGCCGAACCAGCAGGCGCCAGATGCCGTACCCGACCAGGCCCACCGCCAGGCCGCCCAGGTGTGCCGAGGCGACGTAGGCCAGCGCCTGCCCCGCGGAACCCTCGGCCGTCCCGAGGTTGTAATCGGGCAGGGGCGCCGGCCACCAGTCCGCCTCCAGGGCCATGCCCTCAGGCAGATAACCCAGCATCAGGCGCAGGGTCTCGGAACTCCACTCGCCCCAGGCATCCACGGCTGCAATAACGGCGGGCAACACCAGACCCAAGGGGCTGAGTAGGGCCATGAGGACCAGGCCCAGCCAGAGTTTTTTGTGGTGTGGTTTCATCTCAGGCGCCCCGGCGGGTGAGGGCGAAGATGGTCTCGGGTTCATGTCTGAGAAAGTAGCGCAAGAGCAGGGCGGTGACGAGGCCTTCGACCACCCCGAAGAGCAGCAGGTGCTCCACCAGCATCGCCGGCACCGCCACCGCGAGGGGGTAGGGGGCGTACAGGGGTCTGCCATCGGGGCCCTGGGCGATGAGCGGCTGCAGGCCGAACTCCACGGCCGTCAGCAGGGCGGCGGCACAGAGGCCCAGGTACCCGGCGGCAAAGGCCGCCAGGCCCACGCGGCCGGGGCTGCATGAGGCGCCGCCTATCACTCTGAAGGTCCAGTAGGAAACAAAACTGGCCACCACATGATCAAAAAGGAGAAGGCCGTGGCCATGGCCAGGTAGGGTACCTGCAGGGCGGCCAACTGGCTTTTCATGCGCCGCAGGGCCATGGACCAGAAGGCGAGGGTGCCCCCCAGGAGAGGCAGGTAGGTCTGCGGGCTCAGATACCCGTCCGGGATGTGCAAGGCGGTTCTCCTCCAGCGGCCGGCACCGTTGCCGGCTAGATAATATAGCCAATGTGCCGGGGGCGGTCGGCCCAGCGCCTCAGCGCAGCAGCAGGATTTTCCGGGTTTGGGCCTGGTCCCCCTGGTTGAGACGGCAGAGGTACGCCCCGGTGGCGGCCAGGCGCCCGGCCTCGTCGCGGCCATCCCAGGACGCGGTGTGGGGACCGTCGGCGAGCGGGTGCTCGATCAGCACCCGCACCAGTTGGCCGGCCAGGTTCCGGATCTCCAGGCGCACCGGTCCGCCGGCTTCGAGGTGGAAGCGGATCTGGGTGCCGCTGTTGAAGGGGTTGGGGTAGTTGGGCGCCAGGGCAAAGGGCTGGGGGCGCCCGGCGGTCTGGTCCGCGGCGACGGCGGTGAAACGCGGGCCCAGGTCGAAACGCGAGAAGTCGAGGGCCGGGAACCAGGCGGCGAGTTGGTCGCCGGTGCGGAACTTGGTGGTCGGCGGTTTACGGAGGAAACCAGGGTTACTCAGTTTGGGGTCGCGGCCCAGGTAATAACTCTGCGAGCGCACGATTTGGTAGTAGCGGCGGGTGAGGGCGTCGGCCACCCCGGCGCTGGGCAGGAAATCGATGTTGCCGTCCGGGCCGGTGGGCATCAGCCCGGCATCGCCGGTGTAGTTCTCGAAGATCTCGCCGGTCTCTCCCCGCCCCAGGTAGGCGTTGTAGTAGTCGGGGATGCCCTGGTAGTCCTGCAGGGTCCAGCCCTGCTCGCCGGGCAGTTTCCGTTGCAGGGAATTCCAGTGGCTGTCGATGATGCTGCTCATCCGGCCGGAGTGGCAGCCCAGGCACTGGCTCAGTTCCTGGGAGGTCTGTGGGCGCAGGTCCCCCTGCGGGTCTTCGATGAAGGCAATGATGTCCCAGCCGTCCTCGTTGTACACCAGGCCATAGGCTGCGGCTGCCTTGGGGCCGCCTTCCCGGTAGGTGAGGGAATACGCCTTTTCCTTGGTCCCCACGAAGGCGAAAAAGGCCTGGTTGTACTGCTCGGGCACACTCTTGATGTTCCAGCGCACCTCCTTGATGCGTTTGGCCTTCATGCCCGGCTGGGTTGGGTCGAGATAGTACAGGTAGTGCAGCACCTCGGTGCCTGCCGGAAAGCGGTAGGGGATCACCTTTTCGTCCTGCGCCAGGCCCAGGTAGGTGCCGTCCCCCACGTTGCCGCGCAAGACCTCGACCAGCAGGTCGAGGTTGCGCTGGTAGGTCTCGCGATCGTACGCACCATCGGCGCTGCGCTGGAATCTGTCCGGCAGCCGCACCCAGTTCTGCTGGATGCGCCCGTTGTACCTGGGCCAGGCCAGCTCGCTGGGTTTCCACTTGAAAGCCCGCCAGCCCTTGTTGGCAAAGCCGTCGGGTCCGGTCTGATCGGGGTCCAGGTCGGGGAAGTATTTGTAGATCCCCAGGCCGCTGCCGACGTCGGCGCCGCCGCCGCGGGCCTGGAGGGCCGGCTGGTAGTTGTCCTGGGCCAGGTACCCGCTCAGATCGGCGGGGATGGACTCGGGTGGGACCAGGCTGTCGAGGCGGGCAGGGTCCAGGACATTGAGGAAAAGGTTTTCGGCAGCCGGAAACGCGCCCTGGCGATCCGCCTCGTTGTTCAGGGCGCCGGGCAGGCCCGACAGATGGCAGTATTTGCAGCTGTTGATGGTATTTTCCTTTTGGTCCAGATAACACTCGGGGGGGATGAGGGTCTGGGCCCGGAGAGGCAGGGCGAGGAGCAGTGCCGGCAGTGCGTGTAGACGCAAGACCCGGATAGCTGACATCGGTGTCTCCTGCGGCTAGGGTCTGAGGTCCGGTGGAGCGCGATGGATGGGGACATGCAGTTGCGGCACGACCAGTGCCCGGCCAGCAAAGGGCAGGGTCTGGACCGGGGTCGCGTAGAGCTGTTCCATCACCTCCTGGTCCCAGGGCTGCTGGCCGGGTTCCAGGGGGGCGATGTGGCCGTCCTGGAGCAGGACGAAATGGTCGCCGTAGAGGAAGGCGTTGTTGGGATCGTGTAACACCGCCAGGGCACTGAGGCCCTCGGCGACCAGCTCCCGCACCAGGGCCAGCAGTCGGGCCTGATTCACGAAGTCGAGGTGGGAGGCGGGTTCGTCGAGGAGGAGCAGCTGGGACTCCTGCGCCAGAAGGCGGGCAATGCGCACCAGCTGTTGTTCCCCACCGGACAACTCGGTGAAGGGGCGGTGCTGGAGGTGCAATATGCCCACCCGCTCCAGGGCCCGCACCGCCTTTCCCTCGTCTGCCCGGCTGGGCAAGAGCCGGACATGGCTGGCGCGGCCAGTGAGTACCACGTCCAGCACCGAAAAGGGAAAGACCGGGCGGTGGTGCTGGGGAAGATAACCCACCAGCCGGGCGCGTTGGTGCAGGGGCAGGGCGCGCAGCTCCTGGCCGAGGATAGCCACCGAGCCCTGCCGGTAATCGAGCTGACCGGCCAGGATCTTCAGCAAGGTGGACTTGCCGCTGCCGTTGCGGCCCAGCAGCACCGTGAAACACTCCTGCGGCAGATCCAGGACCAGGCCCTGCAGGACCCGGTGCCCGTCGTATTCGAAGGACAGACCCTCGACCTGGATGGCGCTCAGGCCTCCCATCCCACCCGCGCTTTCTTGAGCAGGTACATAAAGAAGGGGCCGCCCAACAGGGTGGTGAAGACCCCGATGGGGATCTCGAAGGCGGTAAGGGACCGCGACAGGGTATCGACCAGGAGCAGAAAGGCCCCGCCAAAGGTGAAGGAGGCGGGCAGGGTGTGCCGGTTGTCGGGTCCGATCATCATACGCACCATGTGGGGCACCACCAGCCCCACCAGGCCGATGACCCCGGCCACAGCAATGGCCGCCGAGGCCGCCAAGGTCGCCGGGATCAGCACCAGGACCCGCTCGCGGGTTGGGTTGAGTCCCACGGCGCGGGTCTCCTCGTCCCCCAGAGCCAGGACGTTCATGCGCCAACGCCACAGAAACAGCCACATCACGCCCACCAGGATGCCCGGAGCGGCCGCCCGCAGCTGCTCCCAGGTGGCGTTGTGCAGGTTGCCCATGGTCCAGTGCACGATGGTCTGTAGCTTGAAGGGATCGGTGAGGAACTGCACGATGGTGAGCAGGGCGGTGAAGATGCCGCCCACCACCACGCCCGAGAGGATGAGCGAGACCACCGAGACGGTGTGTTGGGCGCGTGCTAGGAAGTAGCTGAAGCCTACCGCCACCATGCCAAAGAAGAAGGCCGAGAGCTGCACCGGCAGCCAGAGGGTGGTCATGGCCAGGGCGGCGCCGAAGGCCGCCCCGGAGGAGAGACCCAGGATGTAGGGGCAGACGAGGGGGTTGCGGAAGAGCGCCTGCAGGCCGTTACCGCCGCATGCCAGGGCCCCGCCCACCAGAAAGGTGAGGGCCACGCGGGGCAGGCGCACCTCCCAGAGGATGGTGCGCAGCAGGGGTTCGTCGAGGGTGGGATCAGGAGCGTGGGGGACCAGCAGGCCCAGGCCCCAGGCGAGCACCTTGCCGGCGCTCAGGCCGGCGGCGGGCCCGGCCAGCAGGCAGAGCGGCACCAAGGGCAAAGGCAGGAGGTAAAGCAGCCAGCGGCGGCGGACCTGGCTCATGGCCCGCCCCGGATGGGTGCCGGCAAGTCTGCGGGCGGCAGTCAGTTGCCGTAGAGGGTGGCGAGCAGGTCGCGCTGCGCCTTTTCCAGACCGGTGGGATCGAAGAGCTCCGGATAACACCAGCTGGCCACCAGCTTGGCGGCGAACAGGTACTTGAGGGTCCACAGGTCGCAGGTGAAGACCTCGGGGAACTCGTAGACCCGGCGCTGGCGCACCGCCGCCACCGATTGCCAGGCGGACAGGGCCAGCACCTGGGCCGGGTCGCGGCGGGGGTTGTGCCACATGACGATCACCCCGGGGTTCCAGAGCAGGACGTTTTCGAGATTGACCACCAGATGCTCCTGGTCGATGCCGGCGGCGACATTCTCGGCCCCGGCCAGGTGGATCAGCTCCTGCACCGTACTGGGCCGGCCCGAGGTTTCGAGTTCGCCCTGCGCCCACATGAAATAGACCCGGGCGCGGCGCTCCGGCGGCAGCCCACTGGTTTTGCGCCGGATCCCCTCCAGGATCTGGTCGGCGCCGCGGAGGAGTTCCTCCGCCCGGGCGCCCGTGCCGGTCAACGCCCCCAGGGCCCGCAGTTCCTGGTGGATGTCGGCAAAGCGGCCGACGAAGACCCCGAAGACCGGTATGCCGCGCGCCTCGATGGCCCGGATCGACTCCTCCTGGTGGGACCAGATGACCACCAGGTCTGGCTTGAGGCTCACCAGGCTTTCGAGGTTGACGAAGTCCCAGTTGCCCGGGGTGGGCAGGAGGCGGTCGCGCAGGCGCGGGTCCATGGCCGCGTAGTAGGGGAGTACACTCTCCTCGTACGCACTGGTGGAGACCCCCACCACCCGGTCCTGGGCCCCAAGCATGTACAGGCCGCTCAGGGCGCTCTCGATGAGGCAGACGATGCGCTGTGCTGGTTGGGCGAGGGCGATCTCCCGGCCCCGGAAGTCCGTGGCGCGGACCGCCTGGGCTTGGGCGCTGCTGGGCGGGAGCAGGCCGCCCAGCAGCGCCAGCAGCAGGACCGCAGGTCGCTGCCGCATCAGAAGCTCAGGGCCAGGCCGCCAGTGACGGCGAAGCCCGGGTCCTTGAACTGCCAGGGCATCTCGTAGTCGTTGTCGGTCAGGTTGTAGGGATCAAGGTAGAGCCGCACCCGGTACCCGTCCTTGCTGGCGATCTCCCTTTCGAGGTGGGCATTGAGCACCGCGTGGCTGTCGAATTTCCGCCGGCCGGCCTTGGAGATGGAGTCGTAGACGCCGCTGGCGTACTGCAGCGCCAGGCTGGCCCTGATCTGAGCCGGCAGGGAAAGGTCCACCCCCAGATTGGCCGTCTGGGCTGGCACAAAGTTCACCTCGGTCCCGTCCTGGTCCGGGTCGAGGGGGTTATCGACCTCCGAGTTGGTGAGGGTGAGGTTGGCGAACCACTGGAACCCAGAGGAGAGCCGATGCCGCGCCTCCAACTCCAGGCCCGAGGTGCTGGTCTTGGCCGCGTTGATATCCCGCGATTGGGACGGGTTCTGGCTGACGACCTCGGTGACGATCTGGTCGTCGATGGTGATGGCGAAGGCGCGCAGGCCCAGGATGAGGTTCTCGTTGGGCAGGAAGTTGGCCCCCAGATCCAGGCTCAGGCCCGACTCGGGGTCCAAGTCGGGGTTGGGCAACTGGCCGTTGCGTCCAGCCACCCCCCGGTCGGCCAGGGGGATGGTGCCACCCACGGATTTGAGGGAAGGGGCCTTGAAGCTGGTGCCGGCGTTGGCATAAAAGGAGAGGGTCGCCGAGTGGTTGTAACGGCCGCCGGCGCTCCACAGTACCTTGGTCCAGGATTCCCCGGAGGAACCGGGAGGAGCGCCCTGCAGCAGGGCGATGTCGTGTTCGACCTGGCTGAGGCGGGCGCCGGCCCGCAGGATCAGTCTGCCCAGGGTCTGTTCCTCCTGCACATAGAGGCCCAACTGGGTGGCGTCGGCGTCGTTGCCCAGGCGCAGGCTGTCGGTCTCGGCCAAGGTGCGGTACGAGGCCGACTGGTAGTCCGCCCCGGCGGTGAGCAGGTCGCCGGTGCCGTGCCGCAGGGAGAAGGAGAGGTCGGCCGGGAGAATCTGCTGCTCCATGCCGTCCTCCTCGCGCAGCGCCAGGCTGGCGGGGTAGTGGTCCTCTTCCCAGGAACGGTCGTAGTCGCGGTACCCCACCTTGAGCTGGCCGCTGAGGCGTTGGCCCAGGTTCCGGTAGTAGGCGGCGTTGATGGTCGTGTAGGTGTGGGCATAGTCGCGATTGGGCCGGCCCACGTCCCCCTGGTGCCAGGTGCGGTGGGTGTAGAAGGATATCCGGTGGTCGGCATGGCCACCGAGGAAATAGGTGCCCTTGAGGTAGAGTTTGGTCTTCTCATATTGCGGGTCGTCGATCATGTTGAGCCACGAGCCGGGGGTGCCGTAGTTGGTGTAGTCGGACGCCTCCCGCTGGCCGCCGAAGAAGAAGTGCAGATTGCCGGCCGCCCGTTGGCTGTAGGCCCGGATGCCGCGGGTGTTGTAGGAGCCGTAATAGGTCCCGGCGGCGGTCAAAGGCTGGGCCACCCGCTCCTTCAGGACGAAGTTGGCGGTGCCGGCCAGGGGCGACTGGTTGCCGGCGAAATCCATGAACAGGTAGGTGGGATAGAGCACCGAAGCCGAACCGCGCTGGTCTTCCACCCTCGCAAAGGCCGCAGGGTCCAGGCTCTGCAGGTCGACGAAGGCATCGATGGGCAGTCCGTCCAGCAGAAACCCTTTGTAGGTGTGGGCCAATCCGCCGGAGGAGCCCCAGTTGGCATCGTTGCGCGAGAGCACCGCGGCAAAACTGCCGGGGCTGTAGGAAAGGAGTTCGGCCAGGTTCGCCTTGCCCGAGAGGCGTTGGTCGAACTGCGCTGCGTTGATGATCTCGATCTTCTGGGTCACGTTCCCCGGGGTCTGGGGCAGCTTGGAGGCGGTGACCACCACCTCCTCGGCCTGGTAGGTCTTGAGGCTGGCCTCGTCCTCCGCCTGGCCATAGGCAATGCCCTGGGTGGCGGCCAGGGCCATCAGCAGCAACAGGCTCTTTTTCATGGCGATCTCCTTGGTTGGGAATATTCGCAAGCCGCGACCCTCCTTCAAGCAGGGCCGGCCTGCGGCGGTGCCGGCGGCGCCCCGAGCGCGAGGCGTTCCGCCGTGAAAGTCAGATCAGAAAAACCGGCTCAACTCCAGGCGCAGGGTGCGCATGTTGCCGGGGGTGAAGTGGAGTTCCTCCACCGGTTCGGTTTCGCTGCGCAGCTGGGATTGGGTGGCGAACTGGGCCTCGTTCCACTCGGTGTCGAGCAGGTTCTCGACGTGCAGGTCCAGTCGGTACGCCCCCAGCCGGTACCCGGCGGCCAAATCGACGACCGTGTAGCCCAGGGCCCGCACGCTGTTGTCTTCATTGGCGGGGCGCTCGCCGATATGGCGGTAGCGCAGGCTGCCCTCGTACCCGCCCGGGTGGCGGGCCGTGAGGCCGCCGGTGGAGGTGAGGGTGGGGGCGAGGGGGATCTGGTCGGCATCGGCGGGTTCGTCGCGGGCCTCGCCCTTGGAGAGGTTGGCGTCGGCGTCGGCCCACAGCCAGGACCGCAACTGGAGCCGGCCCTCCAGGTCCAGGCCCACCCGCCGGGTGCGGCCGCTCAGTTCGGTGGTGCCCCCGTCGCCCACGTACACGTACTCGCGTTCCAGGTCCAGCCACCAGGCCGCCGCGCCCAGGTTGAGGCGTTCCCACAGCCGGGCGCGGGCGCCCAGCTCCCCGCCGGTGGCTCTGGGCAGGGTCTGGGTGTCCCGTTGACCCGGGTCGTAGTTGGCCGCCTCCAGGGCGGTGGCGATCTCGGCGCTGCTGCGCCCCTCCCCCTCCAGCTTGCGGGCGATCTCCCGCACCCGCTGCCCGATGACCACGGCGCGGGCGTCGTTGGAGTGGAAGCCGGTGCCGAAATTGGCGAAAAGGTCCAGTTGGCGGCTGGGGCTGTACACCAGGGTGGCCTTGGGGCTGAGCAGCCCCTGGTGGGCGTACCCGGAGGCGTGGGGCAGGGAGGCGGGCTGGAGGTCGAGGTGGTCCTCGACGTTGAAGGTGAAGTAGTCGCCGCGCAGCCCGCCGATGAAGCGCAGGCGGGGGCTGAGGAAGATCTCCTGCTGCGCCCACAGGGAGAGGTTGCGCTCCAGCACCTGGCTGTCCACCAGGGGGGCGCTCCGCCGCCGGTCAGGGGCGCGCCACAGGGCCACACTGGCGTCGTCGGCGCGCAGCCCTCCCCCCAGGGTGGTCTGGGCCAGAAAGGGGCCGACCTGGTTGAAGAAGGTATAGCGGCTGTTGAGGCCCCAGATCCGCCGGTCGTCGGTTTGCTCGATCATGTCACCGACCTGGGGGTCCTCCAGGAAGAAGGTGAAATTGGAGAAGAGCTTGAAATCGTAGTTGACTAGGTAGGTCTGGATGGTCAGGTCGCTGTTGTTGCGGCCCTGCTCGCGGAAGGTGAGGTTGAGGTTGCGCCGGCCGGTGGTCCCTCCCTCCAGGTCGTCGATGCTGCCCCAGCGGCCGATGGCGGGCAGAGCCCGGACCGGGATCTGCCCGGAGGCGGACTCCCAGGCCGAGCTGAAACCCGAGGCGTCGAGGGTGAGGGTGGCCCGCTCGGAAAGATGGGTGTGCATCTTGGCGAAGAGGTTGAGGCGCTGGAAATCCTGTGGGGTGTGCACCGGCCCGTCGGTGCGGCGGTACTCGCCGGCCACGTATGCGGTCTGGTCCGGGTCGGCCAGGGGGAGTTGGTACAGGGTGGTGTAGTGGGCGGTGGCCTGCTGGCCCACCCCCATCCGCACCAGATTCTCCTCCAGGTGGTCGCGGGTGCGGAAACTCACGGCCCCGGCGGTGGCCAGGTTGCCGTGCTGGGCCGCGTAGGGCCCCTTGGCAACCTCCATGCCCTCGACGGTTTCGGGGATGAGGAAGTGCAAATCGGCATACCCCTGGCCGTGGCCGTGGGAGACCATGTTGACCGGCATGCCGTCCACTGAGACCGCCACGTCGGTGCCGTGGTCGCTGTCGAAGCCACGCAGGAAGATCTGCTCGGCCTTGCCGCCTCCGGCGTGCTGGGCGATGACCAGGCCCGGAGCCAGTTGCAGGAGTTGCTGGGAGGAGGCCCGGGGGCGGATCTGGAGGTCGAACTCGCGCACGGTCTGGGCCGAGGCCGCGCTGGCGGCCCGGTCGGCGTGGACCAGCATCTCCCCCAGGTGGATGGGGCGGGGGACCAGGCGCAGGTCCAAGTCGGTGGCGCCGGCCCGCACCTGCACCGGCTGGACCAGGGATTCGTACCCGATCAGGGCCGCTTCCAGCTCGTAGGATCCGGCGGGCAGGCCGGCGAACTCGTACCGGCCCTGGAGGTCGGTGGTGGTGCCCTGCCCAACGCCGCGCAGGGACAAGCTGACCCCGGGGAGGGGGTCGCCGCTGGTCGAATCCACTGCCCTGCCCCGCAGGCTGCCCGGCTGGGAAAGGGCCGGCAGGGCCCAGAGGGCGAACAAGCAACCAAACAGATAGCGCATCGACGGACTCCATCTTTTTAGGGTGGAACCGAAAATTAACTGGATCGGGGAGGTGCTGCGTCACAACGGCGCAAAAAGAGGGGCTTTTCCGGGTCACGAGTCTGTAACACAAGCGCTTACACCGCTTTCGCTCCCGTTTACAGCCATGCGGCCTTGTGATATATTCAACGAATAAAGGCAGGGAGCCCTGAAGGGCGGTCTGGGAATCCCCCCTCAGAAAGGTTGGTTGTACCTATGTTGACCCTCTTTGCCGGTACGGCAGCCGGCGTCCTCCATGTACTTACCGGACCCGACCATCTGGCCACGGTGGGCACCCTGGCCGTGGAAGAGCGGCGGCGCACCTGGGCCACGGGGCTGGTCTGGGGGGTGGGGCATACCAGTGGGGTGTGGATCGTGGGGGTGTTGGTGCTGGTGCTGCGCGCCTTCCTGCCCCTGGAGCAGATGGCCTCCTGGAGCGACCGGCTGGCCGCGGTCGGGTTGATTGCCATCGGCCTGTGGGGCCTGTACCGTGGCCTGGCCCGCCGGATCCACACCCACGAGCACGAGCACGAGGGCAAGGTCCACCACCACCACCACGCCCACGCCCTGAGCCGGGCCGGGCATTCCCATTCCCACACCCACGTCCATACCCACCTGGCCTGCGGCCTGGGCATCCTGCACGGACTGGCGGGCAGTTCCCATTTCTTAGGGGTGCTGCCGGCCCTGGCCCTGCCCACCAGCACCCACGCCCTGATCTATCTGGGGGGCTTCGGTTTGGGTACCGTCGGGGCAATGGCGGGTTTTGGCTGGCTGATGGGCCGGGTGGCCCAACGGGCAGTGGGGTTTGGTCCGGCTGTCCACCGCGGTCTGGTCATGGGCTGCGGGGCGGCGGCCATCGCCATCGGCTGTGTCTGGCTGACTGCCTGAAGCGCCGGCAGGGTTGGCGTTAGGCATGGGCGCTCCGCAAAACCTCTTCCCTCTTCCCATGGTCATTGCCGTCATGTGGTCGCTGGCTTTGAACGTCACCGCTGCCCTGGCGCAGGAGCCGGCGGCATCCGAGTCGCACGCCCCCCTGTGGGCTGTGCTGGCCACCCTGGTGGTGCTGGCCTACGGGGTCTCCTGGCTGGTGGCCCGCCCCCTGCTCTCCCGCCGCGCCGAAGACCGCGATCATCCCACCCCGTCCCACGCCTTCCTGCAGGCCGGCCCCCTGGTCCTCGACCCAGTAGGCCACCGGGTCGAGGTGGAGGGCCGCCGCCTGGACCTGACCGCCACGGAGTTCAAGCTGCTGATCCACCTGGTGGAAAGGCCCGGCCAGGTGTTCAGCCGAGAGGAACTCCTGCGCAACGTCTGGGGCCACGTCACGGCCGGGTACAGCCGCACGGTGGACACCCATGTGCAGCGCCTGCGCGAGAAGCTGGGGGAGGCCGGCACCTGGATCGAGACCGTGCGGGGGGTGGGGTACCGGTTCAGGAATGGGGAGGGGCAGGGGTGACGGAATTCCACCTGCACCTGGACGAAGCCCTGCCCGAAGGCATTCGCCGCCTGGCTGGCCAGCAGTTGACCAGGGCGCTGGACCAACTCGAAACCTCCGGCGACGCATTGGAGAGGCGGATTCACGAGGCCCGCAAATCGCTCAAGCGCTTGCGGGCCTTGGTGTGTCTGGTCCGCGCCCAACTCGGACCGGCGCAGATGCGCTGGGAGCTCCGCAGTATCGGACTGACGGCCAGGCTTTTGGGCGGGATGCGGGACGCAGAGGCCCTGATAGAGGGCCTGGACCGGCTCGATGCCTGGAGCGGCAAAACCCACCCCAGGGTCCGGGCCTGGCTCGAAGCGCGCAAGAGCAGCGCGGCAGGCGGGCTGGCGGTGGGGCAGGTGGTGGACGCCCTGCGCTGGGCCCAGGTGCGCCTGGAGGGATGGCCCCTGAGGGGCCTGGGCTGGGAGGCCATCGGCCCTGGGCTGCGCTGGGTGTACGGGCGGGGGCGGCGCGCTATGCGCCAGGCAGCGGCCGAGGGGGGCGAGGAACACTTCCACCAGTGGCGGCGTTATGCTAAATACGGGTGGTACCACACCCAGGTACTGGAGGGGTTGTGGCCGGCGATGACGGGGATTCTCCAGGCCGAACTGGACCAGGTAGGGGAGGCGCTGGGGGGCGACCACGATCTGGCGGTGCTGGGGGGCCTGCTTGCCCAGTGGCCGGCCCGGCGCTCCAGGGCCGAGGTGCTGGATCTGGCCCGGCTCATCCCTGCCCGCCAGGCCGAATTGCAGACCGGGGCCCTGGCCCTGGGTGGCCGACTGTACGCCGAGTCGCCCCGGGCCTTTGAGCGGCGCTGGGGCCGGTACTGGGCAGGGTGGCGGGGGGAAGGGCCCTCAGAAATCTGAGGAAACGCCAGTTTTTTTCACCGCCGGCACCGGCAGGGAGAGCGTCTTTCAGGGAGAGCAAGCCATGCTGGGGCGCCGGCACATATCTTGCAGGGCCAGATGAGTGGACGGTCTACAAGCTCCGCGGCCAGGCAGATCCGCTCCCGGGGCCGGATCGGGCGCCGGCTGGTGTTCAGCTTTGTGCTGCTGGCCACGGCCCTGGTGGGCAGCACCGGCTGGGGACTATACACCCTTACCCGCCGCAGCCTCGAACAGCAGATGGGGGGGCACCTGGTGGCGGTGGCCCGCATGGTGGCGGCCCTGCCCAACCTCGAACTTTTGCGCCGGCTCAAGCCGGGCAGCGAGGATTTCCGGTTTTATCGCAGCATGAGCGCCCGGCTGCAGCGGGCGCGGGAGCAGGCGGGGTTGCGGCGCATCTACATCTTTGACCGCGAAGGCCGCAACCTGCTCGACACCGAGGAGAAGACCCCCATCGGCGGGCAGCACCACGACCTGCGCATCCGCGACCGGCTGGAACTGGCCAGGGTCTGGGAGGGGGAAGCCATCCACTCGGTGCTCTTCCCCGACGGGGACACCTACTACATGACCGGGTACGCGCCGGTGTACGCCGGCGAGCAGGTGGTGGCGGCGGTGGGGGTGGACCTGGGGGCGGGGTACATGGAGTCGATCCGGGCCTTCAAGCGCTCGGTGCTGCTCTACGCCGGGATCGGCCTGCTGCTCACGGTGGTGGTGGCCCTGATCCTGGCCGGCACCCTGACCCGGCCCATCCAGCGGCTGGTGCTGGCGGCCCGGCAGATCGGCCAGGGCAACCTGGGGCAGGCGGTGGACACCTCGGCCAGGGACGAGCTGGGCTACCTGGGGGAGACCATGGAGGAGATGCGGGTGCAGTTGCTGGCCCGCGACGCCCAGTTGCGCCAGATGCTGGCGGGGGTAGCCCACGAGATCCGCAATCCCCTGGGGGGGATCGAGATCTACGCCAGCCTGATCGCCGACGATTTGCCCGCCGAGGACCCGCGCCGGCAGCACATCCACAAGGTGATCGAGGCGGTGCGGGTGCTGGACAAGGTGATTACCGAGTTTTTGGCCTTTGCCCGGCCGGCCCCGCCCAGCCCCCAGTGGGCCGGGGTGGACCGTCTGGTGGACGACGCGGCCTTCCTGTTGGCCCCGGAGATGAAGGCCGCCCGCATCGAGTACCGGCAGGAGGTATCCTCCGGCCTCCAGGTCTACGCCGACCCGGAGCAGGTGCGGCGGGTGGTCTTCAACCTGCTCAAGAACGGGGTGCAGGCCATGCAGCAGGGGGGCCGGCTCTGGGTCCGGGGCCGCCAGGAGGACGGGGAGGTGGTGGTGGAGGTGGCCGACACCGGACCGGGCATGCCGCCGGAGGTGAGGGAGCGCCTCTTCGAGCCCTTCTTCACCACCAAGCAGAAGGGCTCGGGGCTGGGCCTGGCCATCGTCAGGCAGACCCTCGAAGAGAACCGGGGCCGCATCGAGGTGGAGACCGCCCTGGGGCAGGGCACCACCTTCCGGGTAATACTGCCGGGCAACACCAACGGGGCCACGCGCCCGCAGCGAGCGTAGAGATGAGCCGTATTCTGGTGGTGGACGACGACGAGATGCGCCACGCGGTGGCCGAGCGGGTGCGCCGAATGGGGCACGAGACCAGCGCGGCCGCCAGCGGAGCGGAGGCCCTGGAGCTGCTGCGGGCCCAGGGCTACGACCTGGTGATCACCGACTACCGCATGGACGGCATGAACGGTCTGGAGGTGGTGG
>Ga0194132_10001151_pt1 | contig 53562 bp, 49 predicted proteins | sample TA2KigOf80mmetaG_FD_148612 | JGI IMG/M metagenome (GOLD analysis project Ga0194132, IMG submission 148612) | Freshwater microbial communities from Lake Tanganyika, Tanzania - TA2015054 Kigoma Offshore 80m | ecosystem: Environmental > Aquatic > Freshwater > Lake | place: Tanzania: Lake... | reverse complement strand
CGCCTCCTGTACGATATTGATGAGACGCGCAAGAAAGTCATTCTGCTGAAGTTAGTCAAACGCGACGAGCACACCTACGTGTAGCCAGTCTGTATGATTTCGAAGGCGCGGCCGCAGCTATGCGGGGACTGTCGCCGAGCGCTCTAACTGAAAGATGGACGCGGCTGACGAACGGATGGAGCGGGGTGGCATGGCCCGACGTTCCCGCGCTTCCCGGAACGATTCAAGACTCGGCTGACGAATCGGAGCGGGTCATCGAAGTGATGGAAGTTGCTCCGGTGTGTACCCGCCTAGCTGCTGTAGCGACCGGTAGAACGGCTGCGGCTCCCCCCATCCCCCACATCGGAATGCAGGGGTTCTCCGATCCGCCCATGCCTGGTTCCCACAGGCAAGGGCGGTCGGACCTCGCTCGTTCTCCCGCTACGCACATCAGCACGGCGGTCCCACAATGTCGCTTTTTCCACCACTCCGACGTCTCCGTGTCTATACCCTGCCAGCCGAAAAAAACAAAAAGTGGAAAGGCGACGAGTCGCTGATAGACCCGTCGCCTTTCTGCGCGGTGAAGCCCCGCGCCATTGGGAAGCCCGCCCTAAGCCCCGGCAGACCTCGGAGAGTTGACACAATCAGGAGAAGAATGAAGCCCTGGAAACTTGTTAGGGGAGCTATCACGGGCCTTAACGCATTCCGCAGAATCTAAGGCTACAGGTGGCAAAGGACCACTCCGCCGCGAGTTGACCCGTCGAGCCTTCGACCCCGCTCAGGCTCGACCCCGAGCGAGGTCGAGGGGTCGAGAGCCTCTGGGTCGAGCGATCGAACGCGTCTGCGCGCCAGAGCGCTTCGGTGCGCGGAGGCGCGGCGGTTCAAGCGAAGCTTGGTATAGTGGCGAAGAGACCACGGGGCTGCTAGGGCGATAACTTGTCGATTGCTCTCAACTACCCTGGAGCAACTCAACGAACGTGGCGAAGCGTCAAGGCGACAGGCTTGGAAAGCGGCCTGTCGCCGTTTCATTTTTTATTTGTGGCGACTCTGTACTTCGTCTAGGGCGGCCTGGTTGTTCCCTAACTGCGCGCGTCCAACGAGGGCCTTCTGAGGCCGCGCGTTGCGCGAGCAAGGGGAATAACCAGGCCGCCCGCCTCCTTACCCCAACATTTACGTTTCGTCGTTCAATCTCCACGATCCTCGGCGCGTGGGTTGTTTGAGCGCTTTTGCCAGGGCTGTGAGGAAGCGGGCTCGTGGCCAGGGCGTGGCGCCGAAGCGGGCTAGGTGCTCCGCGTAGATCTGACAGTCCAAAAACTGAAACTCCCAGGTCCGGAGCTGCTTGACCAGGGTGACGAAAGCCGCCTTGGAGGCATCGGGACGTCGGGTGAACATGGATTCCCCGAAAAACGCCGCACCCAGCGAGATCCCGTATATGCCGCCCACCAGTGTGTCCTCGCTCCAGGCTTCCGCAGAATGAGCAAACCCCATCTTGTGGAGCTTGCCATAGGCCCGGATGATCTCTTCGGTAATCCATGTGCCGCGCTGTCCGGGACGCCGGACCGTGGCGCAGTGCCGGATGACCTCGTCAAACGCGGTATCGAATCGGATGTCGAACAGGTGTTTCTTGATGGTCTTGTGTAAGCTGCGGCTCACGTGCAGCTCGGCTGGTCGGAGCACCATGCGAGGATCGGGAGAGAACCACAGGAGCGGCGTGCGGGCATCGTAGGGCCAGGGGAAGATGCCTTGCGCGTAGGCCGCGAGCACACGCTGGGGGTTCAGGTCGCCCCCGTAGGCGACGAGGCCCTCGGGGTCGGCCTCGCGGGGGTCGGGAAAGCGGAACCGGTCGGTGAAGTAGCGTGACGACATGGTTATCCTGTCACGTGCCTTCTGTGGCGCTCTCATTATAACGGCGCGTGGTTCCCGTTCACAGTACGCGCACGACGCTGATATTTTTGAGAGCGTACCTCGAAATCGGTATGATATAAAGGCCCTTATGGATCTTGATGCGTTTCGGCAAATGGTCGCCAAGAATCCGAAGGGGTTTCTGGGGCGGTACGGCCTGGGGAACAAGATTCTGCAGGAAGGCGGGGATCTGGAGGAGGCGGTCGAGCATCTGCGCGTGGCGGTCCAGCTTGACCCCGTCCATGTCGCGTCGCACCTGGCCTTGAGCCGCGCCTTGATCGCCCTGGGAAGGAAAGAGGAGGCCAAGCCGGTACTTGCGGCCGGGATCAATGCGGCTGCCTCGGGCCGGTCAAGTGGCGGCGTTGATCTTATCCCGGAAATGCATGCGTTGCTTCAGACGTTGGGCTAAGTCTTGCAGTTGCAAATTGCTTTCTCGCCGCTCCTGGCTTAGAATTCGAACACCTAGAGGATGCGTGATGGCCACACCGACCTCATCCCTGATCTCTTCAAACCCTGACGTGCTCGGTGGGACGCCGGTCTTTCGCGGTACGCGGGTACCCGTCCAAACGCTCATCGAGTATCTGGAAGGGGGGCAGACAATCGACGACTTCCTCGAAGGATTTCCCACGGTCACTCGTGAGCAGGTCATCGCCTTCCTCGAAGAGGCGAAAACCAGGATGCTGACCGTCGCTTCGTGAGAGTGCTTCTCGATGAGTGTATCGACTGCCGGTTGGGCCGGGAGATTACGGGCCATGAGGTCGTCACTGTCCCGCAAGCCTGGTGTGAGGTAGACGCATGAAACCGGAAGAAGCCAGGCGGCGGATTGAGGCTGCGATCGCACAGTATGGCCAGCAGGCCGGCATGGCCATCGAGCTGGTCATCAACGAAGTGCGCTCCGACCTCGGCGCGTCAGCCGTCAACGCGCTCATTGACGAATTCGACCTCGAACTGCTGTACAACATCGCCCCGCTGGAATCGGATTACTCGAACAGCTGACTCCGACGCGCATGTTGCCGGATGAGCGGTCTTCGTTCCGAGAGAGGGGAAAGGCTCCAAGGCGCCTTTCCCCTCACCTTCTCTCCCCCTTTGAACGGCGGCTCGGCTACGCGCATCCGCCTACCATATCCAAATTTTTCTTCCGCGGGGTAGCCTGATCGTCCTGTACTGCGCGCATCGAGCGAGCACTTTCCGAAGTGCGGGCTCTGCGAGCACAAGGACGGTCAGGCTGCCCCCCTGCGCTTGCTTTTTATGTGTGCGTGGTGCGTGAAAACGAGGGCTCATGGCCGCGTCCTTCCCGCCGTTGACACCCCTTCTTTCGTCTGTTAGATTGACCGGTCATTACTTTCAGGATTTCAAGCCCTTCCGGCTGGCGGCGCACTCGGTTCACGGCAAGACAAGCACAGGAGCGGTACCGGCGTGAGCCACGGGGTTATTCCTCAGGAAGTCATCGATCAAATCAAAGATCGCACTGACATCCTGGACGTGGTTTCCGGGTACGTGACGCTCTCCAAGGCGGGTCAGAACTTCAAAGGCCTCTGTCCCTTCCACGCGGAGAAGACTCCCTCCTTCATGGTCAGCCCTTCGCGGCAAATCTTCCACTGTTTCGGCTGCGGCGCCGGCGGCAACGTGTTCACCTTCGTGATGAAAATGGAAGGCACGTCGTTCCCGGAGACCGTGCGGGAATTGGGCACCAAGGCCGGCGTCGAGGTGCCGGTGATGCAAGGGGCCAGGCCCTCGCAGGATTCGGGGAACAAGGAGCGGTTGGAGCAATTGAACGAGGCGGCGCAGGCCTGGTTTCGGCACAATCTGCACCAGGCGGAAGTCGGCCGGGATGCGCGGCTCTACCTCAAGGATCGCGGCATGTTCGACGACACGCTGGAAACCTTCGGCTTCGGCTATGCGCCGGAAAGCTGGGACGGCGTGCTGAAACATCTCCTCAGGAGCGGCTACACGCTGCCGGACTTGCTCGCGGGCGGGTTGATCACGCCGAAGGAGAACGCCGGGCGCAACCCGAAGGACGCTTCCGGCTACTACGACAAGTTCCGCTCGCGGGTGATGTTCCCGATCTGCGACCTGCGCAAAAAAGTGATCGCCTTCGGCGGCCGCATCCTGGGCGAGGGGATGCCGAAATATCTCAATTCGCCGGAGACGCCCCTCTTCAGCAAGGGCCGCGCCTTGTACCTGCTGGAGCGGGCGCGGGAGACGGCCGGCAAGACCACGGACACCCTCATCATCGTCGAGGGCTATTTCGACGCGATTGCGCTGCACCAGGCGGGGATCACCAACGTGGTGGCGACGCTGGGCACGGCGCTGACGCCCGATCACATCAGGACGATCCGGCGGTACGTCACGAAGGTGGTGCTGCTGTTCGATCCCGATCCGGCCGGCGTGCGGGCGGCCTTGCGGACGCTGGACCTCTTCGTGGACAGCGGGATCGGCGTCAGAGTCGTGTCGCTGCCGGCGGGGGATGATCCGGACACCTTTATCAGGGCACAAGGTCCCGAGGCCTTCCTGCAGGCGCAGGAGCGCGCGCCCAGCCTGCTGGATTTTGCCGTGGAGCACAGTCTGGCGCAGGCCGCCTCCGGGTTGATCGAAGATCGAATCCGGAGCGTGGATGAAGTCCTGCGCATCCTTCAGAAGACCGGCCACAGGATTGAAAAGGAAGAATGTCTCCGCCGCGTCGCGGAGCGACTGGGGATCAGCCAGCAGCGGCTGATCGAGCGGTATCCGGAGCTGGTGGCGAAAGAGGAACGGCTGGGGGGCCGACGGGCGAGCCGGGGAGGCGGGCGACAGGACGCCGCCGCCGCGCGGCCGACGTCGGACAGCCGCTTCAAGGGCAGTGCGGAAGAGCGGGACCTGGTCCACCTGCTTCTGCTGGGACAATTGACGGCCGCCCAGGTGCGGGTCTTGGACGCGGAGGCCTTCTCCGTGCCGGCCTGCCGGCGCATCGTCGAGATCGCGCTCCGGCACCTGGATCGGGATGGTCGAGTGCTCATCCGGCCGATGCTGGACGAGGCGGTGGCCGACCCCGACTGCGGCTCCGTGACGACCGAGCTGTCGATGACGGAACGGCACGACGAAGACGTGCCGGAGCAGATCCGCGGGTGCCTGGAGACCCTGGAGCGGAAGCGCCGCGAGCAGGCGCTGGCTGAGCTCATCGTGCAGCTCCGGGCCGCGGAACAGACCGGGCGAACGGACGATGCCCGGCGCTTGAACGCCCAGGTCAATGACCTGCGCATGAAAAAGGCCGGCGTCCCACCGGCCCCGACCGCGTAACGAGCTTGTTGAGGGAGTGGCTATGGCGAAAGATGTCTTGCTCGGAGAAGTCAAGAAGCTGATCTCCCGGGGAAAGCAGAAGGGCTACCTGACCTACGAGGAGCTGAACAGCACGCTGCCCGCCGACATGGTCTCGTCCGAACAGCTCAGCAATCTCATGACCATTTTCGGCGAGATGGACATCGAGATCGTCGATGCCGCCGACGGGGAACGGCAGCAGAAGGCGGCCGACGGCGAGGAGGTCGCGGAAGAGGCCGAGGAAAAGGAGGAGGCCGAGGAAGAGGAAAAGGAGATCGATCTGACCCCGGGCATCCTCAGCCGGACCGATGACCCGGTCCGCCTCTATCTCAAGGAAATGGGGAGCGTCTCCCTGCTCAGCCGGGAAGGCGAGATCGAGATCGCCAAGCGCATTGAGGAAGGGAAAAAGGACATCGCCTCGGTCGTCTTCGGCATGCCGATGTCCATCCAGTTCGTGCTGGCGCTGCGGGACAAGCTCAAGGCCAAGAAGATCTCGATCCGCGAGCTGGTTCCGGTGGTAGACGAGGATTTTGAGGAAGATGAAGAGGTCGAGCCCGACGACGAGGAGCTTCGGGCCAAGACCCTCGAGGCCCTCACCAAAGTCCGCCGGGTCTCCCAGACCCTCATGGGGCTCTATGAGAAAAGCCGCCGCACGGGAGGCGACCAGGCCAAGCAGAATCGGATCAAGACCCAAACCAAAGAAATCCGCCAGCAGGTCGTCGAGAAGATGGAGTCGGTCAACTTGCACGCCGCCATCAAGGATCGGATGGTCCAGCGCGTCAGGGACCTGGCCCACGAGATTCGTACGGCGGAGCGGGAGGCGGCGCACTGTCAGCGGAAGCTGGGCGTGTCGGGCGAGGCGGGCCTGGAGTTGCTCCGTCGGTTGTGCCGCGGTCGGCGCGATTTGTTGGCTGTGAAACGCAAGGTCGGGTTGTCGGAAGAGGCACTCCAGGAAATCAAGAAGACGTATCAGGCCGCGAGGAGCAAAGTCCGCCGGTTGGAGACCGAAGAGGCGCTGGTCTCGGCAGACGAGATCAAGGAAGCTGTCCGCCACCTGGACCTGGCGGCCGAGAAGGTGAAGCGGGGGAAAGCCGAGCTGGTCGAGGCCAATTTGCGATTGGTGGTCAGCATCGCCAAGAAATACACCAACCGGGGGCTGCAGTTTTTGGACCTCATCCAGGAAGGCAACATCGGCCTGATGAAGGCCGTGGACAAGTTCGAGTACAAGCGGGGTTACAAGTTCAGCACCTACGCCACCTGGTGGATCCGGCAGGCCATCACCCGTGCGATTGCCGACCAGGCCAGAACGATCCGGATTCCGGTGCACATGATCGAGACGATCAACAAGCTGATCCGAACCTCGCGCCACCTGGTCCAGAAGCTCGGCCGCGAGCCGACGCCGGAGGAAATCGCCGAGCGGATGGACTTGCCGCTCGACAAGGTCCGCAAGATCCTCAAGATCGCGCGGGAGCCGATTTCGCTCGAAACGCCGATCGGGGAGGAAGAGGACAGCCACCTGGGGGACTTCATCGAGGACAAGAAGGCCATTTCACCGCTCGAAGCGGCGATCCGGTACGATCTGCAGCGCCAGATCAACAACGCGCTGGAGACGCTGACGCCGCGCGAGGAGAAGGTGCTCCGAAAGCGCTTCGGGATCGGCGAAAGCACGGACCATACGCTCGAAGAAGTCGGCCAGGACTTCGAAGTCACGCGCGAACGGATCAGGCAGATCGAAGCCAAGGCCCTGCGAAAATTGCGCCATCCCAGTCGGAGCAAAAAGCTCAAGAGCTTCGTGGAGAGCCTATAGAAACCGTGAGGGGTGAGGCGTTAGGTGTAAGGGGCCGGAGGAAGGCTGATTCACGTCTTAACTCTTTGCAGGTCTACCATTCACCCCTCACGTTTCACGCCTCACGGTTAAGAGGGGCCCATAGCTCAGGTGGTCAGAGCGGCGGACTCATAATCCGTTGGTCCCAGGTTCGAATCCTGGTGGGCCCACCATACCGAGCTTGCTAGAGCCGCGCGCTATTTATCGTTGTATCGAGTTTGATGCGCGCGGAGAAAACCATCCAGAGATTCTTTCATGTCTTTCGACCATACCGCGCTTGCGAGAGCCGCCTGCTCCGATTGTTGTTGAAAGACCGCCCGGCTTCGCGTTACGATCTTAAAATTGTTGGAGGCGAGTGATCTGATGTCAGAGAGGTCCTGTTGAATCCCCAGCTTGCACCGCTGGTCGAACTGCAAGCTCTCGATCTCCGGATCGGGGAGATCAAGGAGCAACAACGAAAAACCCCGCAACTTGTTGAAGCCGCCGAAGCCCCCTTCCGCGAGGCCACCCGCCTTCTGAAAGAAGCCACCGCCACCGTTGAGCAGCTCATGAAAGAGCGCCGGGACCGCGAGCGCGATCTGGACGCCCATGAGACGCAGATCGACAAACTCAAGGCCGGCGTGACGGAGCTCAAGACGAACAAAGAGTACCAGGCCCGCCTCTTCGAGATTGAAATGGCGAACAAGAAGAAGGGGGAGGTCGAGGAGCAGATCCTCGTGCTCATGGAGGGGATCGAAGCCAAGCAGAAAGAGGTTGCTCAGGCTAAGGATCGAGCGACCGAGGCGGAACGGACGTTCACGCAGGAAAAACAGCGGCTCGAATCAAGCGCGGCGGGCCTTCAGTCGGAATTGGTCCAGTTGGAGCAGAAGCAAGGGGAGCTGGCTGTCAAGCTGGACCGGGCCCTTCTTGACCGCTACAACAAGCTCAAGGCCACCAGGAAAGAGCTGGCGTTGGCGCCGGTTCGGAACGGCACCTGTTTTGGCTGCAAACTGCAGTTGCCGCCGCAGCTTGTGGCGGAAGTCAAACGCTCACAGGAAGTACTCTCCTGCAATTACTGCCAGCGCATTCTCTATTGGGAAGGGGGCCCGGCTGCGGAACAGCCAGTCGCAGCCGGCGCGCCTGCGAAACATGAGCAGGATGAGGCCGGAGAGGCGGTCTAGGCTTCTTCTGTTTTCCCCAGCACGGACTTCGTCGTTTTAAAATGCAGTTTCGCGACGGTCCCCAGCCGGTCCTTCCCGTGTTTCTTCACGACCATCCGCGCCGCTAACTCCACGTTGGATGCGCCTTTCGGGAGCGCGGTGCCGACTTCCTCCGACAGTCGCTTCAGCCTGAGCAGAAATTCGGCTCGGGCGAGTATCGAGGCGGCAGCCACGGCCAGATCGTCTTCCGCTTTCGTGCGCTGCACCAGTTGAATGCGTTTCCCTTTTTCCAGCAGGGCGTTCAGGATGTACCGCTCGTCCCCGAACTGATCCGAAATGGCCAAGTTGCAGTCGGCCCGCTCAAGCAGGTTTTCCAGCGCGCGCGCATGTCCCCAGGCCAGCAGCCGGTTCAGGTTCCCGATCTTGGCATAGAGTTCGTTGTAGCGCTGGGGGCCGATGGCGACGATGCTGTGTTTGCAGACCTGACGGAGATCGCGGGCGATCTCCAGCACCCGGCCGTCGGAGACCTTCTTGCTGTCCCGGACTTCCATGAGCTTGAGATCCGGTTCAATGTCCGACGTCACGTGTACGGCTGCGATCACCAGCGGGCCGAAATAATCGCCCTTGCCGGATTCGTCGATGCCGATGCGGCTCCGGTTGTCGGCTGAGGTTGTGGCGGTCATCGTGGTCTCGTGTCGAGAGGTGCTTGGCGGGGACTCTAACAAACGGACGCCGGCCGGTCAATTTGCTTGCGCGGCTGTGCGGCGGAGGGTATACTGCCTTTGCGCGTTGGAGAAGGCCGGATGATCGCCCGCCGGCTCGACCGGCGGGAGGAAAGTCCGGACTCCACAGGGCGGGGCGCTGGGTAACCCCCAGGCGGAGCGATCCGACACCGGCGCAACAGAAAGCAGACCGCCGATGGCCCGCAAGGGCTCAGGCAAGGGTGAAACGGTGGGGTAAGAGCCCACCGCGTCTGTGGTGACACAGGCGGCACGGCAAGCGTCGCCCGGAGCAAGGCCAAATAGGAGGGCGCGAGGAGCGGGGACCGGTGCCGCTTCTCAACGGTCGGCCCGACCGTGGCCCTCGGGTAGGCCGCATGAGGCTCGTGGCAACTCGAGCCCAAGAGAAATGGTCATCCCCGCCAAAGCCTTTGGCGAAGGCGGGACAGAATCCGGCTTATAGGTCTCCTCCAGCGCGCCCTTTTGATGGCCTGCCGCAGGTCCCGCTCCATGATCCTGCCGGACAGCCGCTCGACGCGATCGATCAGCACGACCGGAATCCGGGACCCGTAGCGGGCGGAGAGCGCCGCATCCTCGTCAATATTCACCTGACTCAGATCAAACGGCATGTCGCTCTGGAGCCGGTGAGCCATCTTGGCCACCACTTCGCAGAGGTGGCACCCCGGCCGCGACAGGATCGTGACCTGAATGAGTTCTTCGGTTGGCATTCCCGGGAGAGCTGTTCCTGAGTGATCGCCGCCTGTGACGGGATTGGGTGGGCTGTAGACTAGCCGACTTGTGGGTCCCCTCTCAACCGAGTGGTGATGAGTCATGCAGTTGGAGTTTTGAGCGTTGAGATCCTCAAGCAACGCGCAACTAAAAACTCAAAACTGATCGCCCAGCACCCATTACTCCTTACTCCTCTTGCTGGAAGGTGGTTCCAGTTGACTTGTTGGATAACGGATGCTAGTATAATAGACTCTTTTCCCTTGTTTTTCAGCAGGATTTGTGCGCATCGGGTAACAGGAGAGGCCAGGCGGCAGCCCTGACGGCGAGGGCTGTTTTTGAACTCATGGGGCAGTCCATACAGAGGACAGAGCGATGAAACTTACAGGCGCAGAGATCTTTGTGGAGTGTCTCAAGCGCGAAGGGGTCAAGACGATCTTTGCTTTACCCGGAGGGGTCGTCCTGAAAATCTTCGATATCCTGCATCAGCAAAAGGACATCCAGGTTATCCTCACCCGCCACGAACAAGGGGCGGGCCATATGGCCGAGGGGTATGCCAAAGCGACGGGCAAGGCGGGCGTGGCGCTTGTGACCTCTGGGCCCGGCATGACCAACGTCGTGACGGCCCTGGCCGACGCCTACATGGATTCGGTGCCGCTCGTCTGCTTTACCGGTCAGGTGTCGACCAGCCTGATCGGGAACGATGCGTTTCAAGAAGCCGACAACATCGGCCTTAGCCGTCCTTGCACGAAGTACAACTTCCTCGTCAAGGATGTCAACGACCTGGCCGTGACGATCAAAGAGGCCTTCTACGTCGCCACGACCGGTCGACCGGGTCCCGTGCTCGTGGATATCCCGAAAGACGTCTCCATGAACAAGGCGGAGTTCAAGTATCCCGGCTCCGTGTCGATCCGGGGTTACAACCCGACGTATGACGGCAACAAGTGGCAAATCAAGCAGGCAGCCGAGGCCATCACCAAGGCCAAGAAGCCGGTCCTCTACGTGGGCGGCGGGGTGATCTTCTCCGGGGCCTCCGAAGAACTCCTCGAGTTGGCGGAGCTGTGCCAGATCCCGGTGGACATGACGCTCATGGCCCTGGGGGCCTTCCCCGGCGAACACCCTCTCTCGATGGGCATGATGGGGATGCACGGCACCTACTGGGCCAACATGACGGTGCACTATTCCGACTTGGTGATCGCGGTGGGAGCCCGCTTCGATGACCGGGTGACTGGCAAGGTGTCCGAGTTTTGCCCCCATGCCAAGGTCATCCACATCGACATCGATCCCACGTCCATCAGGAAGAACGTCAACGTGGATATCCCGATCGTCGGCGATTGCAAGCGTGTGCTGCGGGAATTGAACCAAATCCTGAAAGCGACGGTGAACGGGGAGCAGAAGGAGCTGCGGAAGCCCTGGTGGGACCAGATCAACGAGTGGCGGCGGGCCCATCCCCTGGCGTACGAACAGGACTCCCAGGGGCCTATCAAGCCGCAGCATCTCATCAAGCGGCTGTATGAGCTGACCAAGGATCGGGACCCGATCGTGGCGACGGATGTCGGGCAACACCAGATGTGGACGGCCCAGTATTTCAAGCTGGCCAAGCCGCGCCGGTGGCTGACTTCCGGCGGGTTGGGGACGATGGGGTTTGGATTCCCGGCCGCCATGGGCGCCCAAGCCGCGTTTCCGGATCAGCTCGTGCTCTGCGTCGCGGGGGACGGCAGTTTTCAGATGAACACGCAGGAACTGGCCACGGCGGTGGTGAACAGGCTGCCGGTCAAAGTCTTTATCGTCAACAACCGTTACCACGGCATGGTGCGCCAGTGGCAGGACCTTTTCTACGAAGGCCGCTACGCCTCCAGCTACCTGGATGCGACGCCCGACTTCATCAAGCTGGCGGATGCCTATGGAGCCGTCGGGTTGCGCGCCGCCAAGGTGTCGGAGGTCGATGACGTGATCAAGGAGGCTCTGGCCGTCAACAAGCCGGTCTTGGTGGACGTGCCGGTGGACCAGTACGAGAACTGCTATCCCATGATCCCGGCCGGCGGCTGCAACCATGAGATGATCCTGGCCGATCCGCCGGAGCTCAAGAAGAAGCAGGCGGGCGTGAAAGTGGCGGGAGAAGACAAGGATACGGTCCTGACGGCGTGAAGAAAAGAGCTAATGGCTTATGGCGTATAGCTGATAGCAGGAACCTGTCGTTCTCGGTTTCCTCGCAGCCGGCCATCAGCCATCAGCTATAAGCTCCGGTCTGAAGATGGAACACATTATCTCGGTCATCGTCGAGAATAAGTTCGGCGTGCTGTCGCGGGTGGCCGGCCTCTTCAGCGGGCGCGGCTTCAATATCGAGAGCCTGTCGGTGGCCCCAACCCTCGATCCCTCGATGTCCATGATGACGATCGTCACCAAGGGCGATGACCGGATCATCGAGCAGATCGTCAAACAGCTCAACAAGCTGATCGACGTGATCAAAGTGGTGGACCTCAACGAGAGCGAGTTCGTCGCGCGCGAGACCGTGCTCATCAAGGTCCATACGAAGCCGGAGGATCGGGCCGAGGCGTTGCGCATCACGGATATTTTCCGCGCCAACGTGATCGACTCCACCCCCACCACCTACACGCTCGAGGCCACAGGGGACGTCCACAAGATCGAGGCGATCATCAACTTGCTGCAGCCGCTGGGTATCAAAGAACTGGCGAGGACCGGCCGCGTGGCCATCGCGCGGGAGCCGATCCGCCCCGCGGCGGTCCAGCCGAAGCGGGTCGCGAAAGAATAGGCAAGGGGTAAGTGGCTAGAGGCTAGAGAGGAAATCGATGTCGGGTGCTTCTCACCCCTCACCCCTTGCCTCGCGCCTCTAGCCCATGCAAGAGGAGCCATCATGAAGATGTATTACGATCAGGACGCGGATCTCCAGCAGATTCGGAACAAGGCGGTGGCGATCATCGGATTCGGCAGCCAGGGCCATGCCCACGCTCTCAATCTGAAGGAAAGCGGCGCCACCGTCGTCGTAGGGCTCAGGGAGGGTGCCTCCTGGCGCAAGGCCGAGGCGAGCGGGCTCAAGGTCATGCCCGTTGCCGATGCGGTCAAGAGCGCAGAGGTGGTGATGATCCTCGCGCCGGATGAAGCCCAGGCCGCCATTTACAAGAACGAGATTGCGCCGCATTTGAAGAACGGCGCCTACCTGGCCTTCGGGCACGGCTTCAACATCCACTTCGGGCAGATCGTGCCGCCCGCCGGAGTCAACGTGTTTATGGTGGCGCCGAAGGGACCAGGCCATTTGGTCCGCTCGGAATATACGAAGGGCAGCGGGGTTCCCGTGCTGCTGGCCATCCACCAGGATCCCAGCGGAAATACGCGGGCCGTCGGTCTGGCCTATGCCAGCGCGATCGGCGGCGGACGGGCGGGGATCATCGAGACGACGTTCCGGGAGGAGACGGAAACCGACTTGTTCGGAGAACAGGTCGTCCTCTGCGGGGGCCTCACGGCGCTGATCCAGGCCGGCTACGAGACGCTGGTAAAGGCCGGGTATTCCCCGGAGATGGCCTATTTCGAGTGCCTGCACGAGGTCAAGCTGATCGTCGACCTGATCTACGAAGGCGGGATCGCGAACATGCGCTATTCGATCAGCACGACCGCCAAGTACGGGGATGTGACGCGGGGACCGCGAATCATCACCGATGAGACCAGGCAAGAGATGCAAAAGATCCTCGAGGAGATCCAGAGCGGTCGCTTTGCCCGTGAGTGGGTGCTGGAAAACCAGGCCAACCGCCCGGTGTATAACGCGCTGCTGGCGAAGGGGGAGGCCCATCCGATCGAGGACGTCGGCGCGAAACTGCGCGCGATGATGCCCTGGCTGAAAAAGGGCAAGCTGGTCGATAAGAGCAAAAACTGAAAAAGAGGTTATCAGTCGTCAGTGGTCAGTTTCAACTGAAATGACTGATAACTGACAACTAAGAACTCAAACCAATGGCAGATCGCGCGGTCGGTATTCCCATTGTCAGAGAAGGGCTTCCGTTCGTGGCCGGTGCCGGCGGGGCCGCCGCGATGGCCGGGGCCCTCGGCTGGGCTGGGCTGATGCTGCTGCTGGGAGGCGCAACCCTCTTCACGGCTTGGTTCTTTCGCAATCCCAAGCGGGCTGTGCCCCAGGTTGAGGGGGCCGTGGTGGCGCCGGGAGACGGTCGCGTCATCGCGATCGAAACAGAATACGAGCCGCGATTTCTGAAGGACCAGGCGAAGCGGATCAGCATCTTCCTTAACGTGTTCGATGTTCACGTGAACCGGGTTCCTTGTGACGGAACGATCCGGGACATCGCGTACCAGCCGGGCCGGTTCGTGGCGGCCAATCGGCCGGAGGCAACGCTGCGGAACGAGCAGAACGCGCTGATGATTCAGACCCGGCAAGGGAGCAAGGTGCTCTGTGTCCAGGTCGCGGGGTTGATCGCGCGTCGGATCGTCTGCTGGGCCAAGCCGGGCGAGCACGTGAGCCGCGGGGAACGGTATGGGTTGATCCGGTTCGGTTCGCGGATGGACCTGTTCCTCCCCCTGGCGGCCAGGCTGAACGTCGGGATCGGAGACTGTGTCAAGGGCGGGGAGACGATCCTCGCTGAGTTGGCGGATATTTCACTAGAGGCAAAGTAACTCCCCGCCGCGTGTGACCCGTCGAGAGCCTTTGGGTCGAACGATCAAACGCGGCGGCTCAAGCAAGCTGGGTATGGAGGCGTGATGCGCGGCACCTTCTTGAAAGACAGCAAGACGGTTCTTAAGGAATCCAAGCGGAGACGGGGAGTCTACTTGATCCCCAATCTGCTGACGACCGGAAATTTATTCTCCGGGCTCTTCTCAATCCTTGCCGTTTTCAACGCCAACTACGTGACGGCTGCCGTGGCCATCCTGGTCGCGCTGATCTTCGACATGCTCGACGGGAAGTCCGCTCGCTGGATGAACAGCACCAGTCAGTTCGGGGTGGAGTATGATTCCCTGGCGGATCTCGTCTCCTTCGGCGTGGCGCCTGGGCTGCTGATTTACTCCTGGGCGCTCAGCACCCACGGCATGGCGGGGTCGGCGGTCATGTTCGCTTTCGTCGCCTGCGGCGCCCTGCGCCTCGCCCGGTTCAACGTCATGGCGACCACCTCCGAGAGCAGGTATTTCACGGGCTTGCCGATCCCGGCCGCCGCCAGCGTGATCGCGTCCCTGGTGATTTTCGATCATCACATCGTCCGCATGGGGGCGGAGATCAAGCCGCTGTTGATTTTAGTCATGACCCTCGGTCTGGCTTTTCTGATGGTCAGCACGGTCAAGTACCGGAGCTTCAAAGATCTCAAGTTCAAGCGGGGGTACCATTTCAACTATCTGGTCTGGGCGATCTTGGGGTTGATGCTGGTCATCGCCTGGCCCCAGTTGATGCTCTTCGTGGTTTTTGCCGGCTATGCAGCGCTGGGCCCCGTCGAAAAGGGCGTGAGCCTGCTTGCCAAGGCGTTCGGCAAGAAGGGAGTTGCCGGGTCCGAGCCACCCGTGTTAGACTCCAGGCAGTAGAGCGGCGAAGAAGAGGAGTAGTAGGCGGTTCCGACGGTCACCAGAGAGCTGGCGGCGTCCTTCTGGAATAAGGGAGGACAGGGTGCAAGCCAGCCCGTCGAGCGCCGAACTCGCCTCGGAGCCGAGCCCGTGAATTCCCCCTCCTCGGGATGGTAATGGGTTCCGCCTGACCCTCGAGATGGGTCCTCAATGAAGGGTGCCCGCGCGTCGTTCGAAGCAGGGCATCGAAGCAGGGTGGTACCACGGAGCGCGCGAGCCTTCGTCCCTGGGTGGGATGAAGGCTTTTTTGTTGGGGGTATGCCTAGGGTTCGTCCTGTGCTCCCGGAGCGCGCACGATCAGAATGCGCCGGGCACCCGTTGCTCTGTGTTGAATGCAAAGGGTGATGACGGCCGCAGTTGGACGAACCCCAGCCACCCCCAATGGTTGGGGATTGATGATAGAGAAAAGATGAGGTGAACCATGGCGCGCATGATCCGAATATTCGACACGACCTTGCGGGACGGCGAGCAGTCGCCGGGGGCGAGCATGAACGTCGAGGAAAAAGTCATGATCGCCAAACAGCTGGCCAGGCTGGGTGTGGACATCATCGAGGCCGGCTTTGCGTACAGCTCTCCCGGCGATTTCGAGGCGGTCCGCCGGATCGCTCAGGAAGTGGACGGGCCCACAATCTGCAGCCTGGCCAGGGCCAGGCCGGAAGACATCGATCGGGCGTGGGAGGCTCTGAAGGGGGCTCCCAAGGTTCGCATCCATACCTTTCTCTCGACCTCGGACATCCATCTCACATACCAATTCCGGATGACCCGGGCGGAGGCCTTGAAGCGGGCGGTGGAGATGGTGCAAAGGGCGCGCGGCTATGTGCAGGACGTGGAGTTCTCCCCCATGGACGCCACCCGCTCTGATCCTGGCTTTATGCACGAGGTGTTGGAAGCGGTGATCGAGGCCGGCGCCGCCACGGTGAACATCCCGGACACGGTGGGCTATACGACACCGCAGGAATTTGGTCGGTTGATCCGCGGGATCCGCGAGAAGGTCAAGGACATCGACCGGGCTGTGATCTCCGTCCATTGCCACAATGACCTGGGCTTGGCGGTGGCCAACTCGCTGGCCGCCGTGCTGGAAGGGGCCGGACAAGTGGAATGCACGATCAACGGCATCGGGGAGCGGGCCGGCAATGCCTCGTTGGAAGAGATTGCCATGGGGCTCAGGACCCGCAAGGACTTCTATCAGGCCGACACGGGCATCAAGACCGAGGAGATCTCCAAGACCAGTCGCTTGGTCAGCAAGATTACGGGCATGGTGGTTCAGCCGAACAAAGCCATCGTCGGAACCAACGCCTTTGCCCACACGTCCGGCATCCACCAGGACGGGCTGCTGAAGGAGAAGAGCACCTACGAGATCATGAAGCCCGAAGCGGTCGGGCTCAAGCAGAGCAAGATGGTCATGGGGAAACTGTCCGGTCGGCACGCGTTCCGGCAGAATCTGGAGGAGTTGGGCTATAAACTGTCCGATGAGGAACTCAACCGTGCCTTCGAGCAGTTCAAACGGCTGGCGGACCAGAAGAAGGAGGTCTACGAAGAAGACTTGCAGGCGATCGTCTCAGAAGAGATCGCCAAGGTGCCTGAGCGGTTCGTACTCAAGCGCCTCTATGTGGAGAGCGGGACCGACAAGCCTCCCACGGCCGATGTGGAGCTGGAGATCGACGGGAGGCTGGTGAAACAGACCGGGACGGGCGACGGCCCGGTGGATGCGGCCTACCGAACCATCGCCGCCATGACGAAGACGAAGAGTCGCCTGCTGAGCTATGCGGTGGAGGCGATCACGGGCGGGACGGAAGCGCAGGGCGAGGTGTCGGTCCGAATCGAAGAGGAGGGCAAGACCACGACCGGTCACGGGGCGGACACGGACATCATCGTGGCCTCGGCGAAGGCCTACTTGAATGCGCTGAACAAGCTGGCCTTCTGGGCCTCCAAGCACTTCGATCCGGCGAAAAGCGCCGGCTTGATTTGGCAGTAGTTGCGGGGTAGAGTCACAGGACGTGGATCGTGAGCCGTTCGTTGCCACAGAGGGTCCGCTTGCGTCCAGATCACGATTAACGGTTCACGCCATGTCCAAGGGAGCGTCTGAATGAAAGCCACGATCGCGGTGCTGGCTGGTGACGGCGTGGGGCAGGAGATCGTGCCGGAAGCGGTCAAGCTGCTCAAGGCGGTGGGCGAGCGGTTTCACCATACGTTTGAGTTTGTCGAGGGGCTGGTCGGAGGGCAGGCGATCGACCGGGTGGGAGTCCCCTTGCCGGACGAGACATTGGCGCTGGCGCAAAAGAGCGACGCGGTGCTGTTGGGTGCGGTCGGCGGTCCCAAGTGGGAAGGACTGGAATACAAGCTGCGCCCGGAGCGGGCCTTGCTGGGCCTGCGGGAGCGACTGGGGCTCTTTGCCAACCTCCGTCCCGCGAAGCTCTACCCGATGCTGGCGGATGCCTCGACCTTGAAGCGGGAGGTGATCGAGGGCATTGATCTCCTGGTGGTGCGCGAACTGACCGGAGGGATCTATTTCGGCATGCCCAAAGGGATCGAGAAAACCGCGGAGGGGGAACGGGGCGTCAACACCGAGGTCTACACGACCCCGGAGATCACCCGCATCGCCAAGGTGGCCTTCGAAGCGGCGCGCAAGCGTCGGCGCAAGGTGACCTCGGTGGACAAGGCCAACGTGCTGGAGTCCTCCGAGCTGTGGCGACGCGTGGTGAGCCAGGTCCATCGCGACTATCCTGACGTCGAATTGTCCCATATGTATGTAGACAATTGCGCCATGCAGCTCATCCGGAACCCCAGGCAATTCGATGTCCTGGTGACCACCAACCTGTTCGGCGACATTCTCAGCGACGAGGCGGCTATGTTGACCGGGTCCATCGGCATGCTCCCGTCCGCCAGCGTCGGGACCAAGACCGGCATGTATGAGCCGATTCATGGGAGCGCACCGGACATTGCCGGGAAGAATCTGGCCAACCCCATTGCCACGATCGCCTCCGCCGCCATGCTGCTGGCCTACCAGTTGCGTCTGGATAAGGAGGCGGACGCGGTGGAACAGGCGATCGTCAAGACGCTGGAGCAGGGGTATCGGACCAAAGACATCCAGGGGGTGGGAACCAAGTTGGTCGGCACGAAGGAGATGGGCGACACGATCCTCAAGAATTTGGCGAAGTGAGATTTGGTGACCTGGTGATTGAAAAACATCCAGATGCTCGACCGACACTTCACCAGATCGCCAAATCACGGAATCACCAGATCGAACACCATGCTTGTGCAAGCTAAACCAGGTACCATCGTGACCCTGGCAGGCACCGGTGAGCCCGGCTACGCCGGCGACGGAAAGCCGGCTGTCGAAGCCCGCCTGAATGAGCCCAAGAGCCTCGCGCTGGATGGAGCCGGACGGCTCTACATTGCGGACTCGGAGAATCACGTCGTCCGGATGGTGGACCTGGCAAGCGGCACGATCTCAACTGTTGCCGGGCGGCCTGGCGGCTCCGAGGCGGCCGAGCCCGACCGGTCTACGGGCGTGGGAATTGCGTCGGACCAGTCGGATGACGATCCGCTGGGGGGGCCGACGCAGCAGATGCCGGAGAAGTTCGCCCAGTTGGGAGACCTAAGCGGCACGGTTCGGTTCGTCGTCGGGATCGCCCCGAAGGCCGGACGGTTTCAGGGGGACGGAGGGCCGGCTCTTCAGGCCGCCTTGAATTTCCCGACGGCTGCGGTGGAGGATCGCGAGGGGCATCTCTATATTGCCGATACCATGAACCACCGGGTTCGGAAGGTTGATGCGGCCACCGGGATCATCACGACCCTGGCCGGGACCGGCCAGCACCGCTGCTCTGGTGACGGGGGGCTGGCTGCCTTAGCCAGCCTGAATGAGCCATCGGCTCTGGTGGTTGATCATGAGCGGGGAGCCCTCTACATCGCCGACCAAAGCAACAACCGGGTCCGCAAGGTGGACCTGGCAAGTGGGATCATCACGACCCTGGCCGGAACCGGCCAGGCTTCCTACACGGGGGATGGAGTTCCGGCAGCCGAGGCGAGCCTTGCCGGGCCGAGCGGCTTGGCCTTGGGACCGGACACGCTGTATATTGCCGATACCTTCAACGGGCGGATCAGGGCTGTGAATCTGGAGACCGGTTTGATCAGCACGGTGGCCGGGGATGGAGGGGAGTATCGGTACCAGGGTCTGCCCAACGAGTTTTCCACTAGCCTGTCCCGTCCGTACGGGATTGCGTTGGATCGAGACGGCCATCTTCTGATCACTGATTCGGACAGCCATCTGATCCGGCGCTGGGACCGGCGCAAGAAAATCATCACGCTGGTGGCAGGAAACGGCAGGGCCGGCTTCGGAGGGGACGGCGGGGCGCCGCAGGAGAGCAGCTTGAATTATCCGTTCGGGGTGGCGGTGGATCCGCAGGGTCATATATACATTGCGGACACCTTCAATCACCGAGTCCGGGTGATCGTCGCGTAGGAAAGCTAAGAGCTAATGGCTGATAGCGTATAGCAGACGCGAGGAATGGGCCTGAGGCCAATGACAAAGGCATGTTGAAGAAAAAATCGTCATACAATGTGGCGGTCGTCGGCGCGACCGGGGCGGTTGGGGCCGAGATGATCGAGGTCCTGGAGGAGCGGAAGTTTCCAGTGGACAAGCTGATCCCTCTGGCCTCCTCCCGCTCGGCCGGCGGCAGCGTCTCGTTTCAGGGTCGTGAGATCACGGTGCAGGAGTTGACGACGGATTCCTTCGCGGACGTGGACGTGGCGCTTTTTTCAGCCGGGAGCGACGTCAGCAGGGAGTTTGCCCCGATTGCAGCTAAGGCTGGCGCCGTCGTCATCGATAACAGCGCCGCCTGGCGAATGGACAAGGAAGTCCCCCTGGTGGTGCCGGAGGTCAACCCCCACGATCTGAACAGCCACCGCGGGATCATCGCGAACCCGAACTGCTCGACGATTCAAATGGTGGTGGCGCTCAAGCCGCTGCATGACGAAGCTCGCATCAAACGGATCGTGGTGACCACCTTCCAATCGGTCTCGGGAACCGGGAAAGAGGCGATGGACGAGCTGATGGAGGAATGCAAGGCCCTGCTGGGGTTCAGACAGCCGGAACCCAAGGTCTATCCTCACCAGATCGCCTTCAACTGTTTGCCGCACATCGATGAGTTCTTGCCGACCGGCTATACGAAGGAGGAGATGAAACTGCTCCACGAGACCAGGAAGATCATGGGCGACCCTTCGATCCAGGTCACGGCCACCACGGTGCGGGTGCCGGTCTACATCGGCCATTCGGAGTCGGTGAACATCGAGACGCAACGCAAGCTCTCGGCCAACGAGGCCCGCGTGATCCTCTCCACGGCTCCGGGTGTGCAACTGTATGATGATCCGGCCCATGCGATCTATCCCATGCCGCTCGATGCAACCGGGAAGGATGAGGTCTATGTCGGCCGCATCCGGGAGGATGAGTCGATCCCGAACGGGCTCAACCTCTGGATCGTCGCGGATAATCTGCGGAAGGGGGCCGCGTTGAACGCGGTCCAGATTGCCGAACTTCTCGTCAGGTGATCCGCTCGGATGATGTATGGAGGACTGGAGTTGGCTGGGCAAAGTCTTAATCCTGGCAGGCGTCGTGCTCGCCTGCCTCGGCGGCTTCCTGACGCTGCTCGGCAAGTGGCCTGCTCTGGGCGAGGGGGTCGGCACTCTGTTCGGCCCGTTGTTGGGATGGCTCGGCAAGCTGCCCGGAGACATCCTGATCAAGCGGGATCACGTCACGTTCTATTTTCCTTTGGCCACGAGTCTCTTGATCAGCCTGGTGGTAAGCCTGTTGCTGTACGTTCTTTCCAGGCGGTGAAACGCATGGGCCTTCGTGCAACAGCCTGTAGCCTGCTGGCAGTCCTCCTCGCGGCGCCGGCCTCGGCAGCCGACTCCGTCCGCGTCCTGTTGATGCAGGATGTTCAGCAGATTACCCTCTCGGCCGAGCAGGGGCTGGCGATCCGCCCGCTGGCCGGGGAGGAGCGGCTGCTCCCAGGACCCCTTGTCGTCACGACCGGGGTCGACAGGACCGAGCTGGTGGTGAACGGGGATCGACTCCAGACTCAGAGCCTGACGGTAAGGGGATGGGAAGGAGATGTGACGGTCGCGGCGGATTCCGCTTCTCTTTCGGTCAGCGGGGTGCTGCAGGTCATGGTCCGTGGGAAGGGCCTGACGCTGCTCAATCAAGTCGATCTGGAAGAGTACGTCAAGGGTGTGGTGCCTGCGGAAATGCACGCCGGCTGGCACCCGGAAGCGCTCAAGGTCCAGGCGGTGGTGGCCCGGACCTACGCCCTCTACCAACGCCTCGCTAATGGGGAGCGGGAGTATGATGTGGCGGCCGGTACACAGGACCAAGTCTATCGAGGCCGCCGGGGGCTGGATCAGCGGGTCCAGCAAGCGGTGGAGTCAACGCGCGGCTTGGTGCTGACCTACGGGGGTGCCCCCATTCTGGCTGCCTTCTCCTCGACCGCCGCGGGACCGACCGAGGACGCGATGAATGTCTGGTCCCAGGACCTGCCCTATCTGAAGGGGGTGGACTGTCCCTTCGATGCGAATTCTCCCTACTACCAGTGGCGGGCCTCCTTCAAACTCCAGGATCTGGAAGACAAGCTCAGGCGGGAGGGGATCGGCATCGGGCCCATCGCCACCCTGACCCCCTTCGCCTACAGCCAGGCCGGTCGCGTCACCAAGATCCGGCTGCTGCATGCCCAGGGAGAGCTGATCCTGCGCGGCGAGGATTTGCGCCGGCTGGTGGGCTATACCGTGATTCCCAGCACCCAATTCGAGGTGGAGGCGATCGGCGAGAGCGTCGTCTTGTCTGGACGGGGAGCCGGTCATGCAGTGGGGCTCTGCCAGTGGGGGGCCAAGGAAATGGCAGACCTCGGCTACCTCTTTACCACGATTCTGGCCTATTACTATCCGGGGACCGAAGTCAAACACCTGCGCCTGCTCGCTCCCGTCGCCATCCCCTGATGCAGTTATCCGATTTTGACTTTCCCTTCGATCCGTCGTTGATCGCCGACCGACCGGCCGAGCCGCGGGATCAGGCACGGTTACTGGTCCTGCCCCGTAGCGGTGGAGTTTGCTCCCATCGGCACGTGAGCGATTTGCCCGCCCTGCTGGAGCCCGGAGACCTGCTCGTGGTCAACGATACGAAAGTTTTGCCGGCCAGACTGACCGGGCGAAAGAAGCCGGGGGGTGGAAAAGTCGAGCTGGTGCTGGTCCAGGAGCTCGCCGAAGACCAGTGGGAGGTTCTGCTCAAGGGCAAGGCGGCGCCGGGGCAGGTCATTGATCTCGGCGGTGGGGTCTTGGTCTCGGTCGTCCGGCAAGGGGCAGCAGGGACTGTTGTGCGCGTCGCGAGCGCGAGGCCGATGAGGGAGGTGATGCAGGATATCGGGCAGGTGCCCTTGCCGCCTTATATCAAACGGTCGCCGACGGAGCAGGACCGGATCTGGTACCAAACACTGTTCGCCAAGGCCGAGGGAGCCATTGCGGCCCCGACCGCCGGCCTGCACTTTACGGAGTCCTTGTTGGCAGCCTTGCGGCAGCGGGGCATACGGCTGGCGACGGTGACGCTGCACGTGGGTCCGGCCACCTTCCGACCTGTTCGCACGGAGTGGATCGAGGAGCATGTGATGCTGCCGGAAGCCTTCGAAGTGACGAAAGAGGCCGCTCAGGCGATCCAGCAAGCCAAATCCGAGGGGAGGCGGGTCGTGGCGGTCGGCACGACCGTCGTGCGGACCCTGGAAGCCGCAGCGGGACAGAACGGCCTGGTCGAGCCGACAACAGGCGAGACGGGTCTGTTCATCACACCGGGCTACAAATTCCGTGTCGTGGACGCGCTGATGACCAACTTCCACCTGCCTCATACAACGCTGCTCATGTTGGTATCAGCTTTTGCGGGAGCCGAGCGGCTACGGGAGGCCTATCAAGCCGCGATCAAGGAACGGTATCGATTCTATTCCTACGGCGACGCGATGCTGATCGTTTAGTTACAAAGCCATAAGGGCTTAAAGTCATCACGGTGGAGCTGAGTTCCTTGACTTCTTTTTGAAACCGGCCTAGTTTTTTGCATCCCCACCGCTTGTAAAGAGGTCTCCAATGAAACGATCGGAGACAACCAGCAGGATAAGCCGCTGTTATGTGTGCGCATGGTTCTCATATACTCTTGCTCTGTTTATCCTGCTCGCCGGCTGCGTGACGGTACCCGAACGCCTTGATCCATTTGCAGGGGTAACGGTGCAAACGCAAGCCTATCCGGAGTTAGTCCTCGGGCTGGTTTTGTCTGAAAACACAAAAAAAGCAATTCGGTATGCTCAGGAGTGGGAAGCATCGAGACCTCCACTGGGACCCGTGATGGACGGCGACAAAGTTTTCGACAGGACGGCTGAAGTGTTCCGGAATAATTTCAAGGAGGTGAAACGTGTTGAAACCGTTGAGGATGCGAAAGCTTTAGGCGCGGACCTGGTTGTCATTCTGGATATGTACTTGGATTTTCCAAATGCGCACGGAGTGAGCGGTCATGCCAAGATCGACGTCAACCTTCTATTCGTAACCGCGAACAATAACCAAATTGATCGCGTGCAATTTGAAGCGGTCGGGGCTGGCTCTATTTTTTCGTCAATGACGCCGGTCAGAGACAGAATTGCTGAAGTCACGGAAGATCTGGTCACTAAACTGAAAGAGAGCATCAAAAGTTCGCCGAAACTGATCGCGTTCAGCAAAGCACATACAACCACAGTGGTTGCCGCTAAGCCTCAGGCCTCTCAAGCATTGCCGGTGATCTCAGCCAGTGACGTGGATCGCTTGCCGTCTTTCAGGGCCGTGCAGAAGAAGCACGCCTACGCCGTGGTCATCGGCATCGAGCAGTACCGGGAGAAACTGTCGAATGCGGATTTTGCGGACAAGGATGCAAAGTTAGTCGGCGAGTACCTGACCAGGGTACTGGGCTATCCGGAAGAGAACGTCGTCGTCCGCCTCAACGAGAAGGCGGCCAAGACGGACTTGGAGAAGTATTTTGAGGAATGGCTGCGGAATAACGTGGAGAAAGATGGGTCGGTCTTTGTCTATTACTCCGGCCACGGGGCGCCCAATCCCAAGACAGGTGACGCCTACCTGGTGCCCTACGACGGGGACCCCAACTTTGTGGACTCGACCGGCTTTCCGCTTAAACGACTCTACGCGGCGCTCGACAAACTTCCGGCCAAGGAGATCACGGTCGTCTTGGATTCCTGCTTCTCCGGGGCTGGCGGACGCTCGGTGCTCGCCAAGGGCTCTCGACCGATGGTGATTTCCGTTGAGAACCCGGTTCTGGCTGCCGGCAAGGTCGTCGTCCTGTCGGCAAGTTCCGGCTCCCAAACCTCTAGCACATACCTAGAGCAGGGTCATGGGCTGCTCACCTATTTCTTTCTGAAAGGCTTGCAGGGAGAGGGAGACGGGAACAAGGATGGAACGATCGAGATGTCCGAGCTGTATGATTACGTGAAGCCGAACGTGCAGCGGATTGCCCGCAAACAATACAACAACGAGCAAACCCCGCAACTGCTCGCCAACCCGGAGTTATTGAAGAAAGGAGGGGGACGGCTCGTCGAGCGTGCTCAACAGTGATGGATGTACACCACAGGACGCTCAAAACGGCCGCCCGGCAAGGCCGCAGCGAGCGAAAGGCCGAGGCGTACTTTTCTCGGTACGTTGAGGTCTTGAACGATGCGAGAACGACGCTGGAGGCCGTTTTCAGCGTCCGTTAGAGCAGTTCCTTGTGGATCTGGATAGGGACGCGACTCTTCATCGATTCTCGGTAGGCCATCAAGGCGCGTTGCTGCTTCTGGAACAGGAAGTCCTGCAGAATTCGTTCGCTGGCCGAAGGGCCCGCGTCGGGCTGGGCCTCGGTCTGGCGGGCTGTGAGGCTTTGCGCCTCCGCGATCTCAGCCGGGGTGAGGGCGACGGAATCCCGGACCACGGTCATGGCCTTTTGGCTCAGCAGCTCCACGGTGTAAAGTGATTCAAAGAGCGACGGAGTAAGGCGATTGGCGGCGAGGACGCGGCGGTAGAGGTCCGGGTCAAACTTGCCGTTCCGCTGGAAGTCCTTGCGCTGTAGGATACTGTCGCGCAGCTCGCCGGGGCTGACGGTCAAGCCCATGTCCTTGGCGGCCAGCAGCCATATCTTGTTTTCAATCAACCCGTCGATGACGAACTGCTTCAGCGTTTCCTCCTTGAAATCCCCCTGGACGTTCTCCTTGTAGAAACGGTAGGTGCTCTCGAAGCTGCGCCGGTATTCGTCCCGGGTGATTGCCATGTCTCCGACCGAGGCGACGGCGTTCGATTCTTGTTCCTCGAAGCCCCACCAGCCCATGGTGATCACGAATGCGATAGCCAAGGCCCCCATGATGGATTTCAGCAGCCAGGGATACTTATGGGCGCTGTCGCGCATCAACTTGATCATGCTAGGTCTCCCGTATCGGTTGGATTGTACTGAGCAGCGATCCCAAAAGGCAAGGGGCAGGGAGGGGTGGTCGGACTGTTCTTTGTGCTCGCGCATCGCGCACTTCGGAAAATGCCGGGTACCCGTTGCTCTTTGAAAATGCAACGGGTGATGACGCACGCAGTTAAGAACAGCCCAGCCACCCCTCAAAGGGAGTAGGGAGTAGAGAAAGGCAGGAAAGGAGAAGCAAATTTGTGATCCAGCACGAATTTTGCTATACTGACCGCACAATTGTGGGGAGGACGCTTGGCGGAGGAAGGGCAGGGAACGAGCCCGTTTGGGCTGGGCGTCTACCCCAAGGCGCATATTCTCAATCGGTTCATCGCCAAGTTCGTGGACTTTATTCTTGTCGCCGCTGCCGACCGGCTCGTTCCTCCGGTGGGTTGGTTAGCGGGATTGGGTTATGTCTTGATCGCCGACGGATTGTCCGGCGGGCAGAGTGTCGGGAAGCGCTTGATCGGCTTGCAGACGGTCATTCCGCGTACCCGCGAGGTGGCCGGCTTCAAGGAGTCCATCGTTCGGAACGTACCTCTCGCGCTGGCCTACCTGCTGTTTCCCCTGCCCTACATCGGGTGGCTCTTGGCGATGGCGATTACGGGGCTTGAGGCGCTGTTGATCATCGGCAACGAGCAGGGCATTCGGCTGGGCGATGAGATTGCGCATACGCAGGTGCTGGGCGCGGGCCAATTGGACGTGCGGGACTGAGCCTGTGATGCGGTACAGGCAAGGCCGTGCGTGAGGGAGGGAGTCGACGGTGGGAGTGACGGCTGACGTCCTCGGCTGGTTCTCCAACGATCTCGCGATCGACCTGGGGACTGCGACCACTCTGGTCTATGTGAGGGGCAAGGGCATCGTTTTGAACGAGCCCTCCGTGGTGGCGGTCGAGAGGAAGAGCGAGAAGGTCTTGGCGGTCGGCGCCGAAGCCAAGAAAATGCTCGGTCGCACCCCCGGCAACATCACGGCTATCCGGCCAATGAAAGAGGGCGTGATCGCGGACTTCGAGATGGCTGAGCGCATGCTGAAGTATTTCATCACCAAGGCGCACAACCGGAGCACCTTCGTGCGGCCGCGCATCGTTATCGGGGTGCCGTCCCGCATTACGCAGGTGGAACAGCGGGCGGTCCGGGACTCGGCGGAGCTGGCCGGCGCTCGCGAGGTCTACCTGATCGAAGAGCCGGTGGCGGCGGCGATCGGGGCCGGCCTGCCGATCACGGAGCCTTCGGGCAACATGGTGGTGGATGTCGGAGGCGGGACCACCGATATTGCGGTCATCTCGCTGGGCGGGATCGTCTACAGCGAATCCGTCAAGGTGGCGGGCGATCGCATGGACGACGCGATCATGAATTACGTGAAAAAGAAATACAACCTCCTGATCGGGGAGCACATGGCTGAGCGGATCAAGGTGGAGATCGGGTCGGCCTATCCGTTCGAGGAGAAAAAGACGATGACGATCAAAGGGCGGGATCTGATCTCGGGCATCCCACGCACCCTCGTGGTGGATGATGCCGAGATTCGGGAAGCGCTCCAGGAGCCTATCGGCACGATCGTGAATGCGATCAAGGTGGCGCTGGAGAACACCCCCCCGGAGCTGGCTAGCGACGTGATCGACCGTGGCATCGTGCTGACCGGAGGCGGGTCGCTGCTGAAGGGCATGGACACGCGGTTTCGAGAGGAGACGAATCTGCCGATCATTACGGTGGATGATCCGCTCACCTCCGTGGTGTTGGGGGTCGGCAAAATCCTTGACGAACTGGAACTACTCCGCAAGGTTTCGGTGATGTCACAGTACAGCAGCTCCCGCTGACGCTTCCCATCCCGCGCGTGGATGGCCATGTTTCGTACGACTTCCGGAACCAGGCGGGCGGCGCTGTTTCTGTTTGTCCTGCTGCTGTCGGTCGTCTTCCTGCTCCCCCAACAGAGTCGTGGTCTGCTGCAGAATATCGGCCAGCCGATCGCCCAACTCGCGTCCTTTCCTCTTGAGGCCTTCTCCGCGCTGGATCACAGCCTGCGGGACTTCTGGGACGGGTACGTGGCCTTACATCGCGAGGCCGAAGAGAACCGACGCCTGCGGCGGGAGGTCCAGCAATTGCGGGGGCAGAACGTCGAGCTGCAGGAGATGGTGGCAGCCAGCCAACGCCTGGCCGGCCTGCTCGAGTTGAAAAAGAAGTTCGCACCTCGGACGGTGGCGGCGCAGGTCGTCGGCCGGGATGCCACCAACTGGTATCGGAGCGTCGTATTGGACAAGGGGGAACGGGATGGCATTCGTGTCGAGATGGGGGTGATGACTCCGGATGGGGTGGTGGGGCGGGTGGTGAACACCACACCGTTCTCCTCCGTCGTGCTGCTGATCATCGATCCCAACAACGCGGTCACGGGATTGATTCAGCGGACCAGAGAGGAGGGCATCGTGGAAGGAACGGCCCAGGGCCGCGCGCGCCTGAAATATATTCCCCTCCTCTCCACCGTGCGGATCGGGGACGTCGTGGTGACGTCGGGGCTCACCGGCGGGTTTCCGCGAGGATTGGCCGTCGGGACGATCACGCGCATCGACAAGGCGGAGGGGGATCTGTTCCAGTCGGCCGAAATCGCTCCGGAGGTGGATTTTCTGAAGTACGAAGAAGTGCTGGTGATTACCGATCCGCGTCCGTCCGGGGAGTCGCATGAAGAGCCCGCCCTGCCGACTGACTTTTCCAAGGGGCCGAAGCCGTGAAGCCAGCGCTGTATGCGGGACTCCTGCTCGGGCTCGTTCCGGTCCAGGCCGCGCTGCTCCAGCATATCGAGTTTGTCGGCATCCGGCCGGATCTTTGCTTGGTTGCCGCCTGCTTGGCGGGCTTCCTGGCCGGCGAGCTTGAAGGACTGCTGATCGGCCTTGCATTGGGGTTGGTGCAGGGGCTCTTCTCGGCTGGGGACCTCTGGCTCAACGTGATTACCAAGGGGGGCGCCGGGCTGCTGGCCGGGTTGGCGGGCAGGCACGTGACGAATCCCACCACTGTGTCCATGCTGGCCGTGCTCGCTGGGCTGTCCGTCCTGTCCGGGATCATCGTTCTTGTTGCCATTCGGTCCGGAGCAGGCCTTGTGGCATTTCTGGCGGCCGTGCGCTCCGTGCTGGTGCCGGAGGTCGTCCTGAACGCGGCGGTCGGAACGGGCCTGTACTGGCTGATCGCAAGGCGGGTGCGGAGGCAGGAGGCGATCCCGAGGGGGCCGGCGGGGCTGATCGGGTGACGGTCGGCGATCTCTGCCGGCTGGATGAGACGGCGTGCGAGCGAGGAGTCATGCAGGAGCTTGGGACAAGGCACGACGAACTGCGTGAGCTGCAGCGGCGGTTGCTGATCCTGAAGGTGGCGCTGCTGCTGGTTGTAGGGCTGTTGGCGCTTCGCCTCTGGCACCTCCAGGTCCGTGACGGCGCCTACTATCGCGATCTGTCCGAAAATAACCGGACCCGCTCGGTTGTCCTCGATCCGGCACGCGGCTTGATCTATGACAGGAATGGGGTGTTGTTGGCGAACAACGTGCCGAGCTTTGGCCTCTACGCGACCTTGGAGGACGTCAAGGATCGCAATCAGTTGGTGGAACGTCTGGTCAATCTGATCGGCCTGGATGAGGCCGTGCTTCGCAAGAAGCTCTCGGAGCGCGGCAGCAGGCTGGTCCCGAGAAAGCTAAAGGGCAGCCTGACGCTGCGGGAAGCGGCGATCATTGAATCGCACCGGTTGGACCTGCCGGGCGTGATGGTCCAGGCTGATTCCCGGAGAAACTATCCGGCCGGTATGGCCGCGGCTCACCTGCTCGGCTACGTCGGAGAGGTCTCGGCGGATCAATTAGAGAAAGACGAATCGGCGGATCTGCATCAAGGCAACCTCGTGGGTCAGTACGGAGTGGAAAAGGCCTACGATCGCTTCCTCAGGGGAAGAGCCGGACAGAAGGTGGTCGAGGTGGATGCGCTGGGCCATGAGAAACAGACGGTCACGGTCCAGCGACCGGAGGCCGGAGACGATCTGTACGTCACGATCGATCTTCGCCTGCAAACGCTGGCCGAGGAGCTGCTCGGCGGCGAGGCCGGCGCCATCGTGGCGCTGGATCCGACCACGGGTGAGGTGCTGGCGCTGGCCAGCCGCCCGGCGTTCGATCCCAATCTCCTCTCGCGCGAGCTGACCGCCAAGCAATGGGAGGCCATCGTTCAGAACGAGACCCACCCCCTGACGAATCGAGCGGTCCAGGGCCAGTACCCGCCGGGATCGACCTTCAAGGTCGTCATGGCCGCGGCGGCGCTCGAATCTAACACGATCGGGCCCGCGACGAAGATCCGCTGCATGGGCGGCTTTCCATTCGGCAACCGTGTGTACCGGGACTGGAAAGCAGGCGGGCACGGGCTGATGGATGTGAGTCAGGCTCTCGTGGACTCGTGCGACGTGTTTTTTTATACGGTGGGGCAGCGGATGGGCATCGATACGATCGCCTCGTTCGCGCAGCAGTTCGGTTTGGGGCAAGAGACCGGTATCGAGCTGCCGTCCGAGCGAGTGGGCATCGTGCCGTCCACGGCTTGGAAGGAGAAGGCCAAGGGCCAACCCTGGCTGCCGGGGGAGACGATTTCCGCCTCCATCGGCCAGGGATACGTGATTGTGACGCCGCTGCAGATGGCTCATCTGATCGCCACCGTCGCCAATGACGGGGTCTCGTTCCGTCCCCGACTCGTCAAGGCGGTCATGGAGCGCGCGTCGGGCCGCATCCAAGAAATTCCCGCAGTCGCCAACAGGAGGCTGTCGATCAAACCCGAGACGCTCGTGCTCATCCAGGAAGCGCTGGCCGGGGTCGTCACCCGAGGCACGGCCGCGAGAGCCAAATCGTCCCTCGTGTCCATTGCGGGTAAAACGGGGACTGCGCAGACAGCCGCGCTCCGCACGGGGCCGGAGAAAGATGTTCCGAAGAAGCTGCGGGACCATGCGTGGTTTGTGTCCTATGCCCCTGTGGAGAAGCCGCGGATCGCCGTGGCGGTCCTCGTCGAGCACATGGGACACGGGGGATCGGCCGCGGCTCCGCTGGCCAAACAGATCATCGAGGCCTATGTGAAGAGCCAAGCCCCTGCCTCACGGACGGCCGAGGGGCCGGCACCGGGTCCGCCGGGCGAGGTGGAGCTGGCCATGCAGGTGCCCCATGATTGACCGGGTCATCGACAGCCGGCGGATGGACAGTTTTGACTGGCAGTTCCTGGCGCTGATGGGAGCCATCCTGTCGATCGGTGTCCTGTCCATTTACAGCGTCACCCACGCCCAGCCGGGCGGCCGGTTCCCGCTCTACATGAAGCAGATTATCTGGATCCTGGTCGGGGCCGGCGCCTTTATCACCATGCTCGCCGTCGACTATCACAAAATTTCCAGGCTGGCGTACGTTCTCTATGCGATCGTGTTGGTGTTGTTGGTGGTGGTCCTGGTGGCGGGGAAAACCAGCCGCGGCGCGCAGCGCTGGATTCCGATCGGGCCATTCGCCTTTCAGCCGTCTGAATTCGCCAAGCTGGTCCTGATCCTCGTGCTGGCCTCGTACTATGCCAATGCGCCGCGCGAAGGGTGGCTCCAGCGCGTGGTACTGCCGGCCTTGATCATGATGCCGGGCCTCCTGCTGATTCTCAAACAGCCGGACCTGGGCAGCGGGTTGAGTTTTCTGGCGATTTACGCCGCCATGTTGCTGGTGGTGGGGATGCGCTCCAAGGCGCTCGGCATCCTGCTGCTCTTTGCCCTGATGCTCTTCCCCTTCGCGTGGGAGATGCTCTGGGGGTCGTTGCATGATTACCAGCGCGAACGGGTCATGACGTTCGTCGATCCCGCCTACGACACGGGTGGGAAGGGGTACCATGCCTTGCAATCACGCATCGCCGTCGGGTCCGGGGAGCTGTTGGGTAAGGGGCTGTACGGGGGGACCCAGAGTCAGCTCAAGTTCTTGCCGGAGGGGCATACGGATTTTGTCTTCGCAGTCTTCGCCGAAGAGTGGGGATTTGTGGGCGTCCTGGTGCTTCTGGCCCTCTTCCTCGGCCTGATCATGTTTTCGTTGGAAATTGCGGCAAAAGCCAAGGATGTCTTGGGAGCGCTCCTGGCGGCCGGCGTGATCGCCATGCTCGGCTTCTGCCTCGTGATCAACATCGGGATGACGGTCGGCCTCTTGCCGATCGTCGGCATCCCGTTGCCGCTGATGAGCTACGGCGGAAGCGCGGTGGTGACGACGATGGCGGCCCTGGGCCTCCTGTTGAACGTGAAGCGCCGGCGCCTGACGTTGTTCTATTGATTCATTCGGCGCGAGGCGAGGGGGAGACGCGGAGACACGGGGACGCGGCGACATCGCCGTGTCACCCCTTCGCCGTGTCGCTATGTTGCCCCGGTCCTCTTGCCTTACGATTGAAGGAGCAGACATGGGACTTGAAATTGCGATCTCGGTCACGCGTGAAGAGACCCGGGCGGCGGTGCTCGATAACCGCGTCGTCACGGATCTCTACATCGACCGGACCAAGAACAAGGATTTCGTCGGGAATATCTACAAGGGACGGGTGGTGAAGGTGCTGCCGGGCATGCAGGCGGCGTTCATCGATATCGGAATGGAGAAGGCGGCTTTCGTGCACGTGTCGGACCTCTCGACCGATACGGAGCCCGGGGATACGCTGGTGGAGAACGAGGAGGACGACAAAGGTCCCGAGATGCCGCGGCCCCGCCGTCAGACGACGCGGCCCATCGAGCAATTGCTACACGAAGGCCAGGAGCTGATGGTGCAGATTTCCAAGGGGCCGATCGGGACCAAGGGACCTCGGGTCACGACCTACGTGTCGCTCCCGGGCCGGTACTTGGTGTTCATGCCGAACGTCGAGCACATCGGCGTCTCGCGGCGGATTCCCCGGGACGAAGAGCGGGCTAGGCTGAAGGAGATCATGAAGCGGGTCCGCCGGCCCGGCTGCGGCTACATCGTCCGGACGGTGAGCGAAGGCGTGAAGGAAGAGGAGTTGCGGTCGGACGTGGAGTTCTTGCACGTCCTCTGGCAGGACGTGCTGAAGAAGCGCGAACAGTTGCCGGCGCCGGCTCTCCTGCACACGGACCTGACGTTGACGTTCCGGGTGGTCCGGGATCTGTTTACCAAAAAGGTGGACCGCCTGCTGGTCGATTCCAAGTCGGAGTACGAGGCGGTCAAGGACTTTGTCCATCGCTTTCTGCCTGAGCAGACCTCCCGCATTCACTACTACGACAAAGAGGAAAGCCTCTTCGACCATCTGGGCATCGAGATGGAAATTGCGCGGGCGCTCAGCCGCAAGGTCTGGCTGAAATCCGGCGGCCACATCGTCGTAGACCATACGGAAGCGATGACCGTCATCGACGTCAACACGGGGCGGTACGTCGGCAAGCGAGACCAGGAAGAGACCATCCTCAAGAACAACCTCGAGGCGGTGAAGGAGATCGCGTACCAGGTCAAGCTGCGCGGGATTGGAGGACTCATCATTATTGACTTCATCGATATGGAGCGCGAGAAGAACCGCGACAAGGTCTACCAGGCGCTCGTGGATGCCATGGCCAGCGACAAAGCCCGTACCAGGATTTCCCGTATCTCGGACTTGGGCTTGGTCGAAATCTCCCGCGAGCGGGTGCGGGAGGACCTTCTGCGGACCCTGTCCGAACCCTGCCGGTACTGTGAAGGGCGGAGCTATACCAAATCGCCGCCGACGGTGGTCTATGAAATCTTCCGTGAGATCCGCCGCCTCGGACGTGCGCCCGAGGAGCAGAAAATCATCCTGGGCGTCAATCCCAGCGTCGCCGACCTTCTGTATGAGGAGGAACGGCAGGGGGTGGAGGACCTGGAACGCAACAGCAACGTCCGGATCATCGTGAAGGCCGATCCGCTGCTCCACCTGGAACAGTACGACATTGCCGTCCTCTGAGGAGTTGCCCGCGCATGAGGGGAGCGCCCGTGGGCTGCGTCGATCAGCTTCGGCCATGGTTTCGCTTGCGCGCCGTGCCGGGGGTAGGCGATGCGGCGGTCTGCCAGCTCATCCACGCGTTTGGTTCGCCGGCCGCGGTCCTGGCTGCCTCGGTCGACGCGCTTATGGCGTCCGGGTGTGTGACTCTCTCGGCGGCACAGGCGATCAGGCAGGGGCCGGATGAGAAGGCTGAAAGAGCGATCGACCGCGAACTAGCGCTCGTGGGACGGTTGGGGTTCTCGGTGATCACGTTCCTTGACGCCGTTTATCCACCCCGACTCAAGTTGATTCCGGACCCTCCCCCCCTGCTGTATGTGAGCGGTTCGTTGGAGTCGATGGATCGTCACGCCGTGGCGATCGTGGGGTCCCGACATGCGACGGTTGCCGGGCGGTTGGTGACGGAGCGGCTGAGCCGAGACCTGGCTGCAGCCGGCTTCACGATCGTCAGCGGCTTGGCGCGGGGAGTGGACGCAGCGGCCCACCGGGGAGCGCTGGAAGCCGGCGGGCGGACGGTGGCCGTGTTGGGCTGCGGGCTGGATCGAACCTATCCGAGCGAGCACCAGGCTCTCCGGAAGCAGATCGAGGCGAGCGGGGCGGTGGTGGCCGAATTGCCGCTCGGAGCATACCCGCACGGCTACCATTTCCCGCGTCGGAACCGCATCATCAGCGGGATGTCCTTGGGTGTGGTGGTGACCGAGGCGGCCCTGCAGAGCGGATCGCTCATCACAGCCCGCCTGGCGGCCGAGCAAGGGCGCGAGGTCTTTGCCGTGCCGGGAGCGGTCACCGCTGAGAACAGTCGGGGACCCAACGGTCTGATCAAGCAAGGGGCGAAGCTGGTCGAGCATGTCGCGGATGTGATCGACGAGTTGTTGCCCCAGCTTGACGGCCCCTTTCGGGAGCGCTTGCAGAACCGTCCGCCAACTCAGGCCGGTGCAAAGCCCGAGCTGGGCAAGGGAGAAGCGGCGATCCATGCCCTGCTCACGGCGGAACCGCTGCACATCGACGAGCTGATCGCCAGGGCCGGCTTGCCCGCGTCCGATGTTGCCGGGCTGCTCCTGGCCCTGGAGTTGAAAGGCGCGGTGCGGCAATTGCCCGGCCGCTCCTTTGTCCGCGCCGACATTTGACGCTTCGACGGCGCCTGGTTCGACCCTTCGACGGGCTCGGGGCCCGACTCGACTGAGCTCGTCGCAGGCCGCTCAGCGTCAATCCTGAGCAAGCCCTGCTCGTTCGACCTCGAGGCTCTCGACGGGCTAGGAGGGCGGGGTAGTCGAAGGATTGACTCAAGAAACTTGCAAAGCAGGCCGAAGTCGGTATATATCACGGCCCCTATCGAAGCTGGGGAGCCGTCGGTTTTCAGCAGTCGGCTTTGAAAGACGGTTGGTCTGCTGATAAGCTGATGGCTGAAGACTGAGTGCTGTTTGAGGAGCAACATGACCAAATCGCTCATCATCGTGGAGTCTCCGGCCAAGGCCAGGACCATCACCAAATACCTGGGTCGCGGCTATACCGTGATGGCCTCGATCGGCCACGTCAAGGATCTGCCCACCAGCAAGCTGGGCGTGGACATCGAGCATGATTTCACCCCGCAGTATGTCACCATCAAGGGCAAGGCGAAGGTCCTGGCCGAGATCAAAAAGAAGGCCCAGGAGGCCGACAAGGTTTACCTCGCGCCGGACCCGGACCGGGAAGGGGAGGCCATCGCCTGGCACATCGCTCAGGAAATCGACAGCAAATCTGCGACCGGCAAGAGCAAGGACCGCAAGGTCTTTCGCGTCCTGTTCAATGAGATCACCGAGTCGGCAATTAAGCGTGCGTTGCAGTCGCCCGGCCAGATCGACTCCAAGCTGGTCAACGCTCAACAGGCCCGTCGCGTACTGGACCGCATCGTCGGCTACCAGGGCAGCCAGTTGCTGTGGAAGAAGGTGCGCCGGGGCCTCAGCATGGGCCGGGTGCAGTCGGTGGCGGTGAAGCTGATCTGCGACCGGGAGCGCGACCGGGAAGCCTTCCGTTCTGAGGAATACTGGTCCATCACGGCCACCCTGGCCGGCACCAATCCCCCGCCCTTCGAGGCCAGGCTCCACAGTATCAGCGGCCGGGACGCCGTCATCCCGTCGGCGCAGGAGGCCGAGCGCATTGTGGGCGCCGTGCAGGGGAAAGACTTCGTCGTGTACTCCATTGAGCGCAAGGAGAAGCGGCGCAACCCGGCTGCGCCGTTCATCACCAGCCGGCTCCAGCAGGAAGCGGCGCGCAAGCTCCGGTTCACTCCCAAGAAGACCATGGCGCTCGCCCAGCAGCTCTACGAGGGACTGGAGATCGGCAAGGAGGGGCCGGTCGGCTTGATCACCTACATGCGGACCGATTCCACGCGCATTTCCAACGAGGCGGCGGATGAAGCCAGGCAGGTCATCCGTGAGCGGTTCGGCAATGAGTACGTGCCGGCCACGCCCAATGTCTACAAGACCCAGAAAGCCGCGCAGGAGGCTCACGAGGCCATCCGCCCGACCTCGGCCCATCGCGACCCTGAAGCCATCAAACAGTTTTTGGAGCGGGATCAGTACCAGCTCTACAAGTTGATCTGGAACCGCTTTGTTGCCTCCCAGATGGCGCCGGCGATCTTGGAGGTCACTCGGGTGGACAGTGTCCCTCAAGGGACGAGCCAGACGTATCTCTTCCGCGCCAACGGAACCGTGGTGAAGTTTTCAGGCCACCAGGCGGTCTATCTGGAAGGGCGCGACCTGGACAGCGCGGCCACAAGCAAGATGGCGGACCAGGAGGTGGAAGATGAGTCCGAGCGGCGGCTGCCGCCCTTGACCGAAGGCGAACGCCTGCACCTGGTCGCCCAGGAAGGCCAGCCCGTGCCCGGCCTCATGCCGAAGCAACACTTCACGCAGCCGCCTCCTCGCTACAACGAGGCCCTGCTGATCCGTGAGCTAGAGGAAAAAGGCATTGGCCGCCCCTCCACCTATGCCAGCATCATCTCCACGATCCAAGACCGCAAGTACGTGGAGAAGACGGAAGGCCGCTTCGTGCCGACCGAGACAGGCCGGACCGTCAATGACTTTCTCGTGAAAGGTTTTCCGGACATCCTGAATGTAGATTTTACCTCGCTGATGGAGAAAGAGTTGGACGAGGTAGAGGAGGGCGGGAAGCCCTGGGTTACCGCGGTGCGTGATTTCTACCAGCCCTTCAGCAAGGATATGCAAAAGGCGCAGGACATCCCCGGGCCGAAGGATGTGGTCGAGCCTCCGACGAACATTCCCTGCGAGAAGTGCGGGCGCATGATGGAGATCAAGTGGGGCCGGAATGGAAAATTTCTAGCCTGTCCGGGTTTCAAGGAGGATCCCCCCTGCAAGAACACGCAGAACTTCGAGAAGCTCCAGGACGGGACCATCAAGGTCGTCGCCAAACAGGACATGACGACCGATGAGAAGTGCGAGAAGTGCGGCTCCCCGATGGTCATCAAAACCGGCCGGTTCGGCAAATTCATCGCCTGTTCCGCCTATCCGGCTTGCAAGACCACTAAACCCATCCCACTCGGCGTCAAGTGCCCGCAGGACGGAGGGGACCTGGCGCAGAAGCGGACCAAGAAAGGTCGCACATTTTACGCCTGCGCCAATTATCCCAAATGCGAATTTGCCATCTGGGACCGTCCGGTCAACAAGCCCTGCCCCAGTTGCAAGGCCTCCTTCCTGGTTGAGAAGTTGAGCAAGCAGACCGGTGTCACCGTTCAGTGCCGGAACGAGGACTGCGGCTACAAAGAAGCGGGCTGAGTCGTTCCGTGAATCCGATCCGCCTGCAACGGGTGATGGGCGGGAGGCACAGCCCGCCCGTGATCGTGGTCAATCCGGTGTGAGCCGCATAAAGGCCTCGACCAATTCCGGATCGAGCTGCGAGCCGGCAACTACTTGAAGCAAGTCCAGGGCGGTTTCCGTATTCCTTGCGACCCCGGAAGAACGATCTGACGTGAACGCATCGAAGGTGTCCGCAACTGCCAGGATGCGGGAGCCAAGCGGGATGAGTCGGCCCCTGAGTCCATAGGGGTAGCCGCACCCGTCCCAACGTTCGTGATGGTGCGCGATCCACAGAGCTGGGACTCGCAAGAATGAGATGGGTTCGAGGAGTTGAGCGCCGGCCCGTGGGTGGGACTGGACGATTTCGTATTCGTCATCGGTGAGCGGGCCGTCCTTCTTCAGCAACTCGTCGGGGAGGGTGAGTTGGCCGATGTCGTGCAGTAGCGCGGCATAGTGCAGATGGATCAGGTCGGCTGCCTGGAGACCGGCGGCCTTTCCTAGCAACAGGGCATAGGAGGCAGTCCGATCTCCATGCCCGAGCAAATACGGTTGCTGGGTTGCCATTGTCTGCAGGAGTGAGAACAGCAGCGTGACCTCAAGCTGTGTCTGGCTATAAGAGGAGGCCGGCGAGACCATGAGCGCAGCAAGGTGACGAAAAGCCTCGGGGACGATTTTCTTGCTCAGGCCTGATGGATTCGGCATGACTGGCATCGGCATCCCTCCAACTTATATGGGTTCCCCCAAAACAACAGAGCCCAAGGCCGTTGTAGCGGCCTTGGGCTCTGGACTGGTCGTCCTCTGGCCTCTCTTTCTACAGCGTTTGTTACAATCTGCCGAGGCAATCTCCTCTGATCGGTAATGGACCCGTAATCCGCGAGAACGGAATCGTCACGAGCCTACAGCATCGCTTACACTTGATCTGGATGCCATTTGAGAGCCACCGAGCCAGGAGTTGCCGACATTGGCAGCGAACCTCTTCGGCCCGCCTGTTTTCAGCAGCGGATGTATGGCTTGCCCGATCAACTCCCACCTGGAAAATCTCCATCTGCGTGATCCGCCCCTGGCTGGAAAGCCAGGGGCGGCACATGAGGCGAAGGAAGAGTCCCCTCGTCCCCTACATTGCATTGACTAGAACGACCACTTCACGCCGGCCTGGTACAGTGCCGGCAGACCTGCATACATGCCGCGGGAGCGGTCTACGAGGTAAGTCTGATCGAAAATGTTCTTGCCGGTGAAGTAAAAGGTCGCGTTGAGCTGCTTGACGTACTGAGTGGCCGCCAGGTTGATCGCGCACCAGCCATTAATGGTGCCACGCTGGCCGTTCGGCGTGGGAGTGACGGTGTTGATGTCATCGGCAAACATATCGCTGATGCACTGGGTTTCCACCCGACCGTCAAATCCGAACGGACGGTTCACGTAGCCGATGGCGGCCTCAAGCATGTGTTTCGGCGCGTAGGGCAGCCGGTGACCCTTGACGCTCGGCGCAGCGCTCGGCGCTGCGCTCAGGCCAAAGGGGGTTGAGGCACAGCCGTAGGCGGTCCGTTCCGATGGAGTCAGCGAGATGCAGCCCAGGTTACTGTTGCGCGTCCCTCGGAATTCCGCGTCGGCCACCCAGGTGTAGTTCACCTGGAAGAACACGTCTTCGTTCGGGTTTTGTCCCCGCACCATATCCAACATGTCCAGCTTGGTCGCGAACTCGATGCCCTGATGCCTGGTCTGGCCGGCATTCGTCAGGGTGGCGCCGGTGCCGCCCGCGGCGGACTGCGAGATGATCTGGTTCTGGAAGTCCATACGCCAGAAGGTCAGCTCGTTCCACAGCCAGTATGTCGGATTGCTCCGCAGGCCCAGCTCGTAGTTCCAGCTCAGCTCGGCGTTGAGGTCCACAACGGCGTTGGACTGGATGGCGTCCGAGATCTGCGGTGGGGCGAAGCCACGGTGGAACCCGGCGAAGAGGGTGTAGTTTTTGAGCGGTGAATAGGTCGCGCCAATGCCGGGGAGCGGCGCGAAGATGGAAGTGCTGTTGAATTGTCCGGTGCCGCTGTTCGCGGTCCGGTCCTGCTGAGAGTACATCACGCTCTCAAGCCGGAGGCCGGGAGTGATCGTGATCTGGTCGGTCACCTCGAATCGGTTCTGGAAAAAGAGTGCGAAGGCATTGGTCTTGCGCAGGTTGTTTTCGCCGATGCAAGCTGAGCCGGAAGTACCGCCCGCACAGCTTTGGCCGAGACCGGATGAAAAGTTGCGGGTCTGCAGGCGGTCCGATTCCTCATACATGAACCGTCCGCCGAACTCGGCCTCGCTCTTGACGCCGAGCAGGTTGTGAGTCAGGTGAAAGCGGGGTTCGACCCCATACACCGTGTACTCACGCGCATTCGTGAAGCGTCCGCTTGTCGGCGTCGCGCTGGTCGATTCCGCGCAGATGGCGTTGCCGGTGTTGAAGAAGTTGGAAGTTGTCTGGTTAATGCAGGTGCCGGGATCGGTTTCCTGGCGGGTCCAGTCACGTGAGATGTAGTGGCCGAAGTAGTTGGTCGTCACAGACAGGCTCGCGTTGAACATGTACTGATGTGCCAGGTGCAGTCCCATCCGCCTGAAATCAAAGTTGTCGTTCGTGAACGGCGTATAACGCGGGTTGTTCTGAAAATCGTTCTCAGTCAGGCCCTGATAGCCGATCCCCGAGTTTTCCTTGTAGTAGTTGAACTTGACCAGCAGGGTGTTGCGGTCATTCAATTCCTGAACGGTCTTGAAGGTCGCATCATTCACCTGGGCCCGGATGTTGGTGAACCGAGGGGTCTCACCCTGGTAATGGGTCACGTCGAGCAGGTACCCGCTCTTGCCCCACATGCCTCCATAATCCAAGTGCGTGTTGATATAGCTGAGGTTGCCGGCCCTGAGTTCAAGGTTACCCCCCGGAGTGCGCGGAGGCATGCGGGTGATCAGGTTCATGACGCCGCCGATGTTCTGCGGGCCGTACAAGAGCTGGCCGCTGCCCTTCAGAATCTCGATCCGGTCAAAGCGGAAGACCGGCGGGAAGTAGTAGGCGGATGGATCGCCGTAGGGCATGATCATGATCGGTACGCCATCTTCCATGATGTGGATCTTCCGGCTGCGGGTGGGGTCCAGGCCTCTGATCCCGATGTTGGGTCGGATGCCGAACCCATCCTCATCCCGTACGTTCACACCGGGCACTTCGCGTAGCGCCTCGTTGATCGAGAACCGGTGGTTCTCGAAGAGTTGCTCCTGGGTGATGACCCGGCCGGACCCAGGAATGTGCTCCAGCGCGCTGGGGCCGATCCCGATCACCTCGGTCAGGGGAACCTTGACTGGTTTTTCCTTCTCTTTAGGAGCCTCAGTGCCAGTCGTCTCCTGGGAGCTTTCTGAGGAGGCTGGCGCCTGCGCGACTAACGGTGGTGAGCCTCCAGCCGACTCCGCCCCATAAGCCGCCGGGGGAGGGCTTCCCGGAACAAGCCATGTCCATAGGGCAATATAAATGGTTATAGTTCTGATTCTCGTTCTCAATATTTCTAGAAAGACATCCATCCTGCCGGCCCTCCTTGTTTAGTTACTGCGGGTTAAGGTTGGCGAGCATCAATGACCCATTCGGCTTGTGGGGAGGATTGCCCCTCAGTTGCCCGAGCAGGTCTGTCGGGAAGGGCTCACGTGTCATTTGAATACGATCTTCTTCAGGCCGCTGGCCGGGAGTTCCACGTCGCCGAAATCGGATACCCCTCGGAAGCTCCCGCTAATGGCGAGAGCAAATTCCCCTGTTTTGCCGTTCGTGAGCGTAATGCTCAGGGTTGGCAGTCCACCATCAGGGGAAGGTTTCACGTCAATCTGCTTGATGGTGTCGAACTTGACCTTGACCGTGGCAGCGCCGCGTTTCACCGGCACTTCTTTCACCTCATGAGGGACAAAAGCGGTCTCGCTGACCTTTTCTTCCCAGTAGAAGAGGGCGTTCTTCACTTCCGTCTCCACACCCTGCGCGTCGGTCACGATGGCCGTGAAGACCTTCTCGGCCTTGGCTTGGGCCCAGGCTTGTGGCTCCGCACACAGGATGATCGCAAGCCCACTTATCAGGAGTGCCGTCTTCCAGAGTTGCGATGGATGTCTCACTTCTTGCCTCCGGGCTCGATCAAGTTCCCAGTCTGAGGGTCGATGAACAGCTCGACCACCTTTCCCTCACCGGTCACGACCTCGATTTCATATAACAGCCGGCCATTCAGCGACTCGAGTGTGGCTTGGACCACCTGTCCATGGATGTGGGCCGTCGCAGTCCTAATGGCGTCGGTGATGAGAACCTTGGCTGCCCTCGCCCACGTCACCTTCTCGGCGTCGCTGATGTTGTGCAGCTCGAGCTCGCTCATGCCTTTTTCATCTGCGAGAACGATAGGAGTCGGCCAGGCAAACATCAGCAGGGAAACTATGGTCAGACCTCTCATTAAGCGCCTCATAGGGTAGCCCCTGTATTCTCTCTGTCTAATGAAGCTTGTAACTGATCGGCACCTGTACGACCACCTGGGGTTTTCCCAGGGGGTGCTTCAGCTTCAACGGAGAGGCCTGTCTCATAACCTCCAGAGCATCGTGATCCAACACCGCATATCCTGAGGTTTCCGCAACCTCCAGATCGACGAGCTGGCCATCTTCTTTGATCACTGCGCGCAAGATAACTTTCCCTTCCCACCGGTTCATCCTGGCGAGGTGCGGATACCGCTTTAACTGTTCGACCCTATGCCACAGGGCCTCAGCCAGCCAACCGTAGTCCGCCTTCGTCTCAGGCACTGATCGTACAGGAAGCTCCTTGATCGAAGCCTGTTGGACCACAGCAGGGGCAGTCGGTCTTGCCGCCACTGCCTGGGCCACGGTTGGAGTCTGAGCTGTTTCGACGGCTTGAGCCGCCGGTCCTGCCGAGGACTCGCTCGCTGCCGGACGCGCTCCCTCTGGGGCAACGGCTTCCGTGGGGGCCGCAACCTGCTGCAGCGCTTGGACGGGCTGAACGGCACGACTGACCACCTGAGTCGGCTGGGCGGAGGTCTGTACGACTCGTCTAACCTCCCGCACTTCTTGGTGGACGACCTGCTGGACTGTTTGTACGGTCTGGACGGCCTCGGTTACCGGTTGGGCCGGGGCCGGCTTCGGTGGGGGAGGAGCCGGTGTTGCCACGTTGGCCTCGGAAGGTGTCTCGACCTGTTTCGGAACAGGCCGATCAACCATCGCGACATCCCACTTGAAAGGCTCCGGTTCCGGGGCAAGCTTGAGGTCCGACAGCACCGTCACGGCGAAGGTGATGATCAGACCGTGAATAAGCACGGACAGGGCTAAGCTCTGAGCATAGGAGCGGATCTCGCCTGGATGGCGGATCGACAACGTGTTCACGACCGGACAACCTCCAGACTGACCTGTTTAAACCCAAGGCCACGGACCTCATCCACCACCCCGACGAACCGTTCCAGCATGGTTACGCGATCGGCGCGGACAACCACCAGAGATTCCCTGGGGTGTGGATTCAGCGCGATTTTCAGCCCCTCCTGCGTCACCGGCTGGTCGTTCATGTACAGCCGTCCGTCCGCGGTCAGCGTGATGACCAGCGGTACGTCTTTCCGATCCCCGGCCTCCTTGGCCTTGGCGAGGTCCACGGGAATCTGGCCGGTTGTGATGAAGGTGGCGGTGGTCAGGACGATGACCAGCAACACCAACATCACGTCCACCAGCGGGATGACGTTGATCTGGTTCAATTCACGTTCCATGCTGAACCTTGTACAGCGTGATAAGCTCGGTGACCCGCCGCCGGAGCACGTTGTTCATGACCACGCAGGGAATGGCAACGAGCAACCCAACTGCCGTGGCCTTCAAGGCGAGGCTGAGCCCGATCATGATCGTGCTGACCGCCATTTGCCCGGACGTGCCCATCGTGTGGAACGTCAGCATGATGCCCAGCACCGTCCCCAGCAAGCCGATGTAGGGGGCGTTTGCGGCGACCGTCCCGATGATCACTAGGCGCTTGGTCAAGGCGATTTCGAACACTTGCTGGTTAGGGAACTGGGCTAAGTTGATACGGCGGTAAAACAGCCAACGTTCCACCGCGACGGCGACCGACCAGACGCTGAGGGCAAGCAGCAGCCCGATCACTCCATAATCCACGGTTTCCTTCAGAGCGTCCATGACACACCTCGTAAATGGGGGTGCACAATAACACGGGCATACAGCGGAAGTCCAGCACAGTTGATTTTGACTATGAATATCAATACCAGAAAAGGTAGGCGCCTGTCAAGCCCAAGAATGTGTCGGAAGCAAGGCATGAGGTCATCCGGTTTGACAACGGGCTATATGCATGGTCCGGCCAAAAGACAGGCCGACCTGGTAGGAGATAGAAGCGGACCGGAAATCACCCCCGACTATGTATGAGTGAAGGGGCGATGTTTTTGCTCAGGCGCCTGGGCTTCTGAGAGACTCAGCGGCCGTCACGACGGTCCCTGCGGTCTTTCTTGAGACGGCTGACTTCTGATTCCACCTCCGCGAGCCTGCGTTTCAGCGAGCGGTTTTCCTCTCTCAACTGTTCAACCTCGGCCTCCCGTTGGTCCGTCCCCCGTGGCTTCGCTGAAGCCGAGGACTGTGACGGGCTCACTGCCGAGGAATGATCGGGCTTTGGCTCCGGCAGCGCGGCCAGCCGTCTGTAGTCAATGGCTAGGGTAGCTAATTCCCCCAGACCGGGAGGGCTAGGACGGGGAGGGCGGTCGGTAGACAGGACGCTTTCGGGCGTGAACTGGATTTCGAGCTGATACAGTCTGGTAAAGTCCGGAAAGTCCGCGCGAGCAGCCGGTTCCGATCCGGAGCGATAGCGTGTCAGGGTCAGGTAGAGGGATGGCCCCTGAACGTACAGGACACCGGCGGTGCTGAGGGGACCGGGAGGCAGGGGGGCAATGACGCCGAAGGCTACGACCTGACGAGCCGTGGCTCCGCCAAGGGCCGTGGCGATGAAAGGAGCAAGAAACTCTGCCTCTTCATCCGAAAAGGCCTTGGCCCGGGCAGCAGGGCCGAACATCAGCGTCGTAGGCTTGCCCTGCCTGGGCTGGACGCGGATGCCTTGCAGGATGCGGGCAGTTAAAGCGTGATCGAGGGAGAGGGGATGGGAGGCCCGAAAGCCGGAATCGGTTGCCTTGGCAAGGTACACCCAGCCCCGCTGGCTCTCGTGAATTGTCGTCTCGCGGACCGGGGCAGTCACGCAGCCCACGAGGAGCGCGTAGGCGAGGCACATGAAGAAAGGCGGCAGGTTTCGATTGTATTGCGAAAGCGGCATGCGTCCTTCTTGGCTTCCCTTACGCTGGCGACCGCCGGGCCCCTGTGCCGACTTGACTGCCTCTGTGCATCGAGCTAGGCTCACTCCCGGTCAAATGGACCGTCAATCCCAACATCTCAAGAGGAGTCTCTATGCGATCAGTCAGGAACATAGCCGTTCTGATATCGCCGGTTCTCCTGTTTGCCTGCACAACTGCGAGTCCGCCTTTACCCGTCTCGACCGGAGCCGATCCGTCCGCCGTCACACACAACGTCGAGGGCATCGATCACTACAACATGGCCCATTGGGACGAGGCGAAACGGCACTTTGAGGCGGCGATAAAGTCCGATCCCAAGTCGGCTGAGGCGCACTATAATATGGCGCTGGCGCTGGATAAGCTCGGCGATCATGCGAAAGCCAGGGGCTATTTCAAGCGGGCTGGCGAATTGGCCCCAGGCAATACGGCCATCACCCAGTCGAGCGCCTATCAAATCCATGTGAGTCCCCCCAAAGAATCCGTCACCGGCTATGGCCTTGGATCCGGAACGGCAGCCAGCGGGAAGTTTGGATACTAGTGTGGCGCTCTCCCCGGTGTTGAAGACCTAAGGCCCTTCTGGCCCGCGTGGGCTCTCTGGTTGCTCGAAGAGGACCGTGTGGGTGGCGACGACCTGGATCTCCACGGGGGTACCCACGGGATAGACGCTGGTGGAGGTTTCGCTGCTGTGGACGATGTGCCCGGAAGGGAGGCCGATCGTGTAGAGATTTTCCGATCCGCGGAACTGCCGGGCAAGGATGCGGGCGGAGCACTCTTCCTGCGGCACAATGTGGACGTCATCCGGGCGGATCATCACCACGACCTTGGTTCCCCCTTGATAGCCGGCCTGGTTCGGGAATTCCCCGATCTCGGTCACCACCTTCCCGTTCTGGACCAGACCGGGAATGAAATCGGCTTGGCCGACGAAATCAGCCACGAACGGCGTGGCGGGCGTATGGTAGATGGCTTCCGGCGTGTCAAACTGCTCGATCCGGCCGTTGTTCAGGACCGCGATGCGGTCGGCCATCGCGAAGGCTTCGTCATGGTCGTGGGTGACGAGGACGGCCGTGGTCTTGGTGTGCATGAGCAGGTTGTGCAGATCCTCCCGCATCCTGCCGGTCATGTCCGGGTCGAGGTTGCTGAAGGGTTCATCCAGCAAGAGGATCACGGGTTTTTGCGCCAAGGCCCGCGCGAGCGCGACCCGCTGCTGTTGCCCGCCCGAAAGCTCGTGGGGAAACCGCCGCTCGAGACCGGTCAGGCCGATCATCGAGAGCATGGTCTGGACCTGCGCATGGCGCTGGTCCGCGGGGAGATGGTGCAGGCCGAAGGCGATGTTCTCCGTGACGCGCAGATGAGGGAACAACGCATACTCCTGGAAGACCATGCCGACGCGCCGCGCTTCGGTGGGCATGAGCAGATCCGGTGATGAGACCAACCGGCCTCCGAGGTAGACTTCTCCCGCCGCCACCGGCTCAAACCCCGCGATCACCCGCAGCGTCGTCGTTTTCCCGCATCCCGACGGGCCGAGCAGGCAGAGAATTTCCCCCTCGCGGGCGGAGAGGGAGATGTCTGCAATCGCTGACTGCCCCTTCTCGTAGACGCAGGTGACTTTGCGGAGTTCCAACACCGTTGGACGATCCGCGTTGCTCGACAGGCGCGCCGTCAACATGGGATCAGCTCTATGGCGTTGACCGATGGACATCATGCAACCTTACGCCGCGCGCCAGTCCTTTGAGACAAGCAGCAGCAGAGCCGGCAGCGTCATGACCACGATTAAGAGCGCCGCTGGCGCCGCCAATTGAAAATATTCCTCGCTGGCTTCCAGCCAGACCCGGACAGCCAGCGTGTCGAAGCCCACCGGACGGAGAAGCAACGTGGCCGGCAGCTCCTTCATACATTGCAGGAAGATCAGCACCCAGGCCGCGACGAACCCGCCCCGCACAAGCGGCAACGTCACCTTCTGGAGGGTTCCCAGGGTCGTGAGTCCCAGGCTCCTTGCCGCTTCTTCCAGGTTCGGCGTCACCTGTTGCAGCGCCGGCTCCATCGTCTGCAAGCCGGCGGGGAGGAAATGGACGATATAGGCGAAGATCAGCACCAGGATCGTGCCGTACCAGAAGGGCGCCAGGTGGGAGAAGAGGACCAGGAGGGCCAAGGCTCCTACGGGACCCGGCAGCACGTAGCCGGCATAGGCGGCCTGGAAACAGAGGACAGTCAACTTCGACGGCCATCGGCCGGCCAGATAGGCCAGAGGGGCGCCGAGCAGGACGGCTGCCGAGGCCGCCAACCCGGAGAGCAGGACGCTGTTCCAGATAAAGCCGGCGAACCGGAGATCGACCGTTCCTTCCGCCGTGGCCGAAACCGTCCATTGCAGGAGCAACAGCGCCGGCAAGCCGAAGGAGGCGCCGAGCACCAGCCCCAGATAGCCGGTGATCAGCAGGGAGCCGAACGCTCCCCCTGTCTTTCTGGCCGGGGTCCGATAGCGCCCCGTGGTCTGGTAAAACCGGCTTCGCCGCCGGAACCACCGTTCGGTCAGCAGAAAAATCAGCGCGAACAGAACGAGGAGCAGGCTCAACACGGAGCCCGCCGCCTGGTCGTACCGACCCGTCACCTGTTGGTAGACGGCGTAGGTGAAGGTCTGGTAGCGCAGCAAAGACACGGCGCCGAAGTCGGACACCACGTAGAGAATCACCAGCGAGAGGCCGGCTACGATGGCGGGTCTCAGGAGAGGCAGGGTGACCCGCAGCCACACGTCGACCCGGGAGGCCCCGCAGGCTCTGGCCGCTTCTTCGTACGACACGTTGAAGTTGAGCAGCGCGGCCCTGGTGAGCAGGTAGACAAAGGGGAAGGTATCCAGCGTCATCACCAATGTGGCGCCTACGAAGCTGTGCGGGGAGAAAACCCGCGCCTCCGGCCCGGCCACCCATTGCCAGGCCTGCTCAACCGGGCCGCCGACGCCGAGGAGATAGGTGTAGATGTAGGCGAGGACATAGGTCGGCATGGCCAAGGGAAGAACCAGGGCCCACTCCCAAACGGTCCGGCCTGGGAACTCGTAACGGGTCACAAACCAGGCCAGCGACACGCCGAGCAGCAAGGTGCCGACCGAGACGCTGAGCGCCAAGGTGCTCGTGTTCCAGAGCAGCTCAGGGATCCGCGTGTTCCAGAGCCGGCTCCAGACTGAGGCGTCGGCCGTCAGGGCCATGGAGCAGACAAACAGGAGAGGGAGACAGATGGCGGCGGCGGTGGCCAGCGACACCAGCGAGAGCGATAAGGGAAGGGACTGCCTGGCTGCCTGATACATAAGAACGCCTTGAGGGATTACCGGAGACCTGCTTGCTCGATGAGCGCCATGGTCGGTTCCCGCAACTCGCCCAGCTTGGCGAGGGGTACCGTTGCCACGCGAAAGGTGCCTCGCTGAGGCAAGGAAGGGTCGGCGAGAACGTCAGGGCGCAGGGGGTACTCCTTGTTGAGGTCCGCGAACAGTTTCTGCCCCTCCTGCGCAGTCAGGAATTCCACCAGCCGCTTGGCGGCATTCAGGCGGCGGCTGTGTTTGATGATCCCGACGCCGGCCACGTTCATGATCGCGCCCATGCCCCCCTCTTGCTGGTCCAGCATGAGGAGTGCGAGCGGGGCGCCTGGATGGTCGGCCAGGTACCGATAGAGATAGTAGTGGTTCACGAGCCCCATCGCGACTTGCCCCTTGGCGATCGCATCGACGATCTGTGAGCTCTTTCCGAAGACATCGGTGCCCGCATTGGCCTTGAGCCCCTTGAGGTATTGCTGCGTCCGGTCGTCGCCGTAGATCGCTTTGATGACCGAGACCCCGGCCTGGAGATACTCGCTGCCGGCGTTCGGGATGGCGACCTTTCCCTTCCAGCGCGGTTCGGCCAGGTCCAAGATCGACGTGACCTCGGTCGGCTTGAGCAGGGTGGTGTTGTAGACCAGGACCCAGAACCGTCCGGAGAGACCGACCCAACTGTTGTCGGAGGCCCTGAAGGAAGGAGGAATGGCCTGCTCGACGGTCTTCATGCCCAGCGGCAGCAGCAGGCCCAGCTCACGCGCCCGTTCCAGGCTGCCGGCATCGTTGGTGATCAGCAGGTCGGCTGGCGTCCGCTCCTCTTCGGCTTGCAGCCGATTGACCAGCTCTGTGGTGCCCGACGAGAGCAGATCCACCCGAATGCCGGTCTTGGCCTGAAATAAATCCAGGACCGGCTTGATGAGACGCTCGGCGCGTCCCGAGTAGACCACCAGCCGGTCTCCGTCGGCGCTACCGGCCTCCGGGATCTGGGCGGGGGTTATCGTCGCGAAGAATAGCAGGAACAGGGGGAGCCAGAAGCTTCGGGAGAATAGTCGGTGATGGTTGATCGGGCCAATGGCCGTCCGTGCTCCGGGCTGGCAAAGCCGATCGCTTGCAGGATGATGAAAATGAAATTGATTCATCATCTCAATATGATACCTAAAAAAATGCGCGCCGTCAATGGTGACAGGCTGCGCAGAGGCCGTAGAGTTCCAGTTTGTGGGTTTTAATCGTAAAGCCGTTTCGCTTGGCCACTTCTTCCTGCAGCCGTTCGATGTCGCAATTCTCAAACTCCACGATCTTGCCGCAGCCCGTGCAGATGAGGTGATCGTGGTGCCCCTTGTGCGAGACATTGTCGAACTGGGTCTGGGTCCCAAAGTGGCGTGCCTGGGCCAGCCCAGCCTCGCAGAACAGATTCAGTGTCCGGTAGATGGTGGCCAAGCCGATGTGGGGGTCTTTCTTGGCCAGCAGCCGGTACATCTGCTCCGCGGAGATATGTTCCATCTTCAGGAACATGGCGAGGATCAGCTCGCGCTGGCGGGTCAGCTTGAGCTGATGCTTCGCGAGGTGGTCTTTCAGGGCGCTGATTTCTTTGAGGGCTTTACTCATGCCGGCCAGTCCAGTTGATAATGAATATTAAAAACTAAATGGCCTGGCAGGTCAAGCGTGAGTTTGATGTGCCGAAGACGCTGGCTCTCGTGTGTTCGGCGACAATGCGCAAGTGGACAAAGACTGCGTTGACGGGTCCCCTCTGTACAGCATATAGTTTTGTAGGTGGCGCATCTCGCTGACCGAAAGGTTTGTGAAGGGACTTCACATGGCTGCCATACGGATGCACAATTTTATGAATGGGGTTTGGTGCCCGTCCCAGGGCGGCGACTGGTTCGAAAGCCGCGATCCCGCCCACCCGGGCGAGGTGATCGGGCTCTTCCCCCAGTCGGGAACTGCCGACATCGAGGAGGCGGTCTCTGCGGCTGACCGCGCGCAGGAGGGCTGGCGGTCGCTCGGGTTGGTCAAGCGAGCGGAATACCTGCTGCGGGTCTCCCGCTTGATGGAAGAGGATCTGGAGCCGCTGGCGCGCATCATCGCCCAGGAGGCCGGCAAGCAGATCAACGAGGCTCGGGCCGATGCGGTCGAGGCCATCCACACGGCCCAGTACGCCTTCTCGTTCGGACATCTGGGCCAGTACGGGCGGGTGCTGGGCGATGAGGTGCCGACGAAGCGCTGCTATGAGGTCCTGGAGCCGCGCGGGGTGGTCGTGGCGATTACTCCCTGGAACTTTCCCGTGGCGCTGCCCTTCTGGCTGACCGGCCTGTCGCTCGTCCTGGGCAACTGCGTCATCCTAAAGCCCAGCGAATATACGCCCCTCTGCGGAACCAGGATCGCCGGGTACTTCGAGCAGGCCGGGATTCCGCCGGGGGTCTTTCAGGTTATCCATGGGGCAGGAGAGACGGCCGGCGCACCCCTGGTAGCCCACCCCAAGACCCATGTGGTGCTCTTCACCGGCAGCTACGAGGTCGGCCTCAGGATCAAGCAGGAAGTGGCCAAGCATGCGCACAAGGTTTGCACGATCGAGACCGGCGGAAAGAACGCCGTGTTGGTTATGGAGGACGCGGACCTTGAAATGGCGGTGACGGCTGGCCTCCTCTCCGCCTTCAAAACGGCCGGCCAGCGCTGCGTGACGGCCGGCCGCCTGCTCGTGGACAGCCGGGTTGCAGGCCGCTTCACGGAGCGGTTCGTCGCCTCCGCCAAGCGGGTAAAGGTCGGCAACCCGATGGACGAGAGCTGTTTCTACGGCACCATGATCAACCAGCAGGGGGTGGAGAAGGGGCGGCGGTTCAACGAGCTGACACGAAAGGAGGGGTTTGACGTGCTGTTGGATCGGAACGATGAGCCGCTGCCGACGCCGGATGGCTACTGGCTGAGGCCCTTTGTCTATGCCGGACCCTGGCGGAACGACAGCGTCTGCCTGACCGAGGAAGCTTTCAGTCCCCATGTCGGGATCGTGCCGGTGCGTGGCGTAGAGGAGGCAGTGGCTGTCTACAACGACACGAAGTACGGCCTGTCCGGCTCCATCATCACCGAGGACTACCGCAAGGCCAAGTATGCCGAAGAGCACATGCAGTGCGGGATTTTTTACTGGAACCTGCCCTGCATCGGCGCCGGCGTACGATTGCCGTTCGGCGGGGTCAAGCAGTCGGGCAACCTGATCCCCTCGGCCGCCGGGCTGATTCCGGTCCTCACCCATCCCAAGGCCGTCACCTACAATCTGGACCGTACGATCGTGATGGCCCAGGGGTTGAGTGCGGAGATCAAGTGACGTGAAGCGTGCCAATGACAAATAGAGCAAGCTGACAAGTGACCAGGCGGGCAAGTGGCAAGTCCAACTTGGCCGCGTGGCCACTTGCAACTTGTTACTCACGACGAGATACGAACGACGCTGAGAGATAGATGCGCAAACCGCATGACATGACCGTCGATCGGGCGTTGCTGGTGTACTTGTTGCATCTGGCCGAGCCCCACGGGTTCATGACCGATGTGAAGCTGCAGCAACTGGCCTTTCTCTGCGAGCTGCAACTGTTCGGCAAGGGGCTCAAGGGCTTGCACTTCGAGTTCTTCCGATACGCCTATGGGGCCTTCAGCAAAGACCTGGACAACGATCTCCTGTCGCTCCGACGCAAGGAGCGAATCGAGAATTTCAGCCTGACCGACAAGGCGGAGGAGGTCCTCAAGATTCTGCCGGAAGCGGCGGAGGAGAACGAAACCAACCGGCGCGTGATCGACATTGTGCAGGCGGTGGCGGCCACCTATGCGCCCCAAGACAGCAGCGCGATCATGCAATCGGTGGAGGCGGTGGAGATCAGCGCGCCTGAGCAGCCTGAGCTGAAACTGGCTATCCGGGACATCTCATTTCATTCCACCCTCCTGGTACCGTCCCGGATCGAAGTGCAAGGCGAGTTCACTGTGTCTCCGCGCATGGCGGCGAGTCTCAATGCCGCGATGGGCTACTGAGTCTTTCCCGGTGATGTAATCTTCTCTGTGTAAAAGCAAGACGGGTGTAAGCTGGGTCGCTGTCCAAGGCAAACCCATTCTCCACTGAAGGAGGCTTACACCCATGGCAACGCTAGCACCGTGGACCGAGCAGTGGCAACATTTTACGGCTGACATGCGGGAGCAGTTCTGGGGCGACCTGACGCAGCACACCCGGCAGAGTTGGGCGGACTTCCTGGGGCGGCTCTCCATCGAAGCCCGCGATCAGTACCTGGGCGTGCGAGAGTATGAACGGAGTCCAATCCGGACGGATGCCCGCAACGGGTTCTATGAGCGGGACTTTGTGACGCGGCTGGGGACGCTGCGGATCCGGGTGGCCCGCACGCGGCAGCAAGCGTTCCTGCCGGTGGGCCTCGGGCGTTTGCAGCGTCGGGCCGGGGAGGTCCTGCTCTTGATTCGGGAGGCGTTCTTGCGGGGCCTGAGTACCCGGGCCGTCGGGCGGGTGGTGGCCCTGGTGACGGAAGAGCCGGTCAGTGCCCAGACCGTCTCGCGGCTGACGCGGGACTTAGACCAGGCGGTGGCCCAGTTTCACACCGCCCCCCTGGGCGATGCCTGGCAGTACCTGTTCCTCGATGGGGTCAGTCTGCGGGTACGGCGGCCCAGTGGGCGCAAGCGGGTCCAGCTGTTGGTGGCCTACGGGGTCCGGCGGGATGGGAGCCGGCAACTCTTGGCGTTGACCCGGAGCCAGGGGGAGAGTCAGGCGGCCTGGGAGGGGCTGCTGCAGGACCTGTATCGGCGGGGCCTGGAAGGCCGCCACCTAACCTTGATCGTGACGGACGGCTGTCCGGGCCTCGCGGCCGCCTTGCAGACCGTGTATCCGCGGGTGGCGCATCAGCGCTGCTGGGTCCACAAGCTGCGCAATCTGCTGGGGGCGGTCCGGCGCCGGGATCACGCGGCGGTCAAGGCCGACGCCCAGGCTATCTATCGAGCGGGGAGCCGGCGGGAGGCCGAGGCCCGCGCTCGACAGTTCGTCCAGCGATGGCAGGCGGCCTACCCCGCGATGGTCGCGCGCCTCTGGCGGGATCTTCCTGAGCTGCTGGCGTTCTTCCAGTGCCCCCGGCGCTGGTGGCGGAAGGTCCGGACTACGAACCTCATCGAGCGCTGCTTTGTGGAAGTGCGGCGCCGGACCCGACCGATGGTGTGTTTCGTGAACGTCCAGAGCGTGGAGCGGATCATCTTCTCGATCTTCAACCGATTTAACTTGGAGTGGCGCCAGCGCACCCGTTGCGCTTTTACACAAGCAGCTTGACGTCACCGTGTTGCCGCTCGAGCTTGACTGTGCCTACAGAGCCTGATATAGGCCGGGCGCTGTGAGTAAACATTCTGATCTAGCCGCCTACGGCGCGCTCACGACGGCGGCAGTCGTGTGGGGTGGCTCGATCGTGGGCCAGAACCTGGCCCTCGGTTCCTTCTCGGTCGTTGAGACCTCCGTTCTGCGCGGCCTCGGCGCGCTGGCCATTCTCGTCCCGCTCTGGTGGTGGCAAGAGGGAGGAGGCGTCAAATTCTCGTCCCGCGATCTCGGCAGCTTGGCTGCCT